>Ga0114938_1000189_pt1 | contig 49428 bp, 41 predicted proteins | sample AshMeaBigSpring_FD_88675 | JGI IMG/M metagenome (GOLD analysis project Ga0114938, IMG submission 88675) | Groundwater microbial communities from Big Spring, Nevada to study Microbial Dark Matter (Phase II) - Ash Meadows Big Spring | ecosystem: Environmental > Aquatic > Deep subsurface >...
CCACTAAAAACTAACCACTAAAAACTAACCACTAAAAACTAACCACTAAAAACTAACCACTAAAAACTAACCACTAAAAACTACAGCTTCCCAAAACTTACCATCCAATTTATACCAAACTTATCTGTACACATCCCGAATAATGGGCTCCAAAAGGTGGGTGCTAAGGGCATGGTTATTTGTCCCCCTTCGGCAAGACCATGGAATATGCGATGCGAATCTGCTTCGTTATCGGCCGAATACGATATGGAAAAATTAGTGCCTTGTACAAACTTACCACACCATTCGCCTCCGGTATCGCTGCCCATCAGAACCGTGTTTGGCCCTATTGGAAGCGATACGTGCATAATCTTATCGGCATCCTCCGGATTGGGCGTGTAGCCCTCTTGTGGAGGCATTTCGCTGAACCGACCTAGGTAAGGAAACTCACCACCAAATACGGATTTGTAAAAATTAAAGGCCGCTTCACAGGTGCCATTGAAATTGAGATAGATATTAATACAAGACATAATTAAAATTGGTTTATTTTAGGTGCAAGATAAGTGAAATTATTTTTATTGGACATATCTATTTTTCTGCGTGATCAAAATAGATAGTGAAAATACTTACTATATCAGTATTCAGCACACATATTTCTTTCAATAGTTATTTACTCCTTACTGCGTTTCTCCATTTTGAAGATCTTTGAATAAAAATCAATTCTTCCTCTAAATTTACATATTCATTAGATGAGACGCCGTGCCGAGACTAGATAGGCTGGTTTTGCTTGTAATGTGGATGTTAAAAAATAAATCAAGTTTATTCCAGCTGATATTCACCTCATCAATTTTTATTATTACCTATCTGCCATTAAGTATAGTGAGCTATATAACTATGATGGAGTAGTATGATACAAATGAAATATTAGTTCTTTGGATCTACCAAGGCTACTATATATTTTCCCCTGAAAACGAATATTAGGTAAATAAATTCATTTTTTTTGATCTTTATTTGAATGATAAATTGCTGTGTCTGATAAAAGTATGTTGAGAAATAGACAGGTGCTACCTTGTACTATGTTTTTTTTGGTTTCACATATCCTGCAGGCCGGCACAAGTGCAATAGGTAAAAAACATAGGTAGAAATTTTTTTCTTATAAAACACATCATTAATAAATTAAGAATTATGTTTGTGATATATTTTTTTCAAAACCTATTAAATTCAATTATTTATGCAAAATCTTCAAGATTTCCTTAGAGTGGGGGGGGGTAGCCCTATCTTCCAAAATTCGCCCAACGAATGAACAAGCCATTATTCAGTGGAGTCGATGCCATCTGCCTAGCAGTAAGTTTTTTTTATTAATACCAATCATTTTGTCATCTTTCTTAAGTGTATTTATGGCACAAGCAGCAGATTTTGAAACCTGTGGTACTACGGGCACCTATCAATTTGCACAAATGCTGTGTTGTTCCTGCACTTTTCAGGATTCGGGTGGCTATGTGGAAATTATTCCAGCAGATGCCGGACAGGTAATCAGTACCTGTGACCCTTACTTCACTCCTCTATGTACTAACAATAGTCCACAAATAAGTGTTCAGTGGTTTAAAAGTGGTACGCATACGATTAAAATCCATTATGCGTGCAATGCCTTGTGGGGTGGATATACAGAGATCCGCACCAAAACCGTGTATGTATCCTTTGATAATGTAGCAGATGCTGATTTTACTCTTACCGCAAACTCGTGCCCCAGTCCCTACACCAGTTTTACTTTAGTCCGTCAGGAATGGCCTAGTCCTAAAAACATACTTAAAAATCACAAAATAGAAATATTTAAGTTAAATAGTACAGGAGGTATCATATCATCGGCCGCTTATAGTACTGGAACAGTATCAGGTACATTTACAATTAAGACTGTTACGGGTTTGGCGACCCAGGTGGGTGAAAAATATAAAGTAAAACTAACGGTAAATACAGCTTGTGATACAAACTTGCCCTTCACCAGTTCTACCATCGTCACGATAAAGGATTGTAGGCCTCTAAGTATCTACCTAGTTAATGGCGACTTATTTGCGGAACCACTTTTTACTTGCCCTAGCTCTCCTGCCATACTCAATAATAATACCATTTTACCATCAGGTGCCCCACCTATAACAAACGTAATAATTACGGCTCGCGTAACAGATGCAAATTGTAGTGTGGTAGGTGATATTATCAGTGTACAAAATGTGAGCAATCAATCTACTTATGATCTGCGAACCCTGTTTCCAAATTTATTAAATAATGTAGGCCAATTCAGTTTAACGATGGAAGCCCAGAATGCATTAAATATATCTAATCCCTATATAATAATCCCAAGTAAATCGTGCATAAAAGTAAATGCAATCACTCCCGCTGCGGCTAATTTTAGATTTCTTGTGGGTACAACAGCTAACTGTGATTTAAGTGGAGCCTTGGATGGATTCGCTGCGAGAAGCCAATCTTTCACCTCACCTGCTATTGTAGGACGTTTATCTGCGGGATTAGATGCCACCTTAACTACTGGTAATGCCATTACCAAATATAGGATATGGGTTTATCAGTCGCAAAGTTCTAATACAGACATCCAAATTTTTGATTCTGGCGATGTAGTAAGTAGCAGCTTACCTTCGCATTATTTATTTAATGAGCAGGTGATGGGAAGTACGAATGCCTCAGTGGGCATAGCACCTACCACTTCTTTTTTTGCCGATAATTATACGGTTCTTTCTAATCGAATCTTTAAAGTGAAATTAAGGGTTCATGATCCCTGCTTATTTAATGATGTATTATCGTATTTTAAATTGAACAACAATAATTTTTGTAAAGATGGAGAAGATGAGTATGGCTTTGATACGGAAGATAGTTTTTCTCTATATCCAAACCCGGCCTCTACCTATATAATCATAGAATTCGATCAGCGCGAAGATGGAGAAAATGGATTGCAGCTATATGATTTATCCGGAAAAATGGTGAAGGAAGTATTTACAAACAAGTCATTTTCCGTGGGACATTATCGTGAAATCATTCAAATATCAGATCTCACTCCGGGCATTTAAATCTATCATTATACAAGTGGTGGACATACCGATAGCGGTAAATTAATGGTACAATGATAGAAAGATTAATAATTTTATTCTCTATAGTTCGGCATCATTTGAGGATATCGGTGCATTATTATTCTATGCCATATATACGCTTCATATTACTGTTAATGAATGCTAATCCTATTTTATGTCAGATAGATCCGGTGACCGATGGAAATCTTTGTTATGAAATGTTGTCAGGACCTAATGCAGGGATTCCAGTATGTGATCAAGGTACACATAATCTATGTGTAGGGAAAACGAGATATTATTTAGAGATAGATGCTGATGTATTGGCTCAGTTAGACAGCATTGTTTGGTATATCGTGAAAGAAGATGAGACTGAGGTGCTGAGGGTAAAAGATGCATTGGAAGTAATCGTGGATTATGACGTACCATTCGACAAAATAGATTGGTATCTTCCTGTGCCTTTTTCTCAAGGGTATGTGGGAATTTATTTTTATAGTCCACAGAATCCGGGTTATTATTTTATTGCTAACAACTTTGTGTATCACGTTTATGTTTGTGAGCCGGTTGAAGCAGGATTTACCCAGAGCGATACGATCGTATGTGTAGGCGATTGTATTCACTATTTTGATACGAGCAGAAATGGTGCTACGAGCTGGGAATGGCATTTTGAGGGAGGCGATCCCGAATATTCCTCAGAGAAAAATCCTGAAGTATGCTATCCTGTCACAGGCTCTTATAGAGTAAGCCTTAAGGTTAGAAGTTTTAATACTGATACAGGAATGGCTTATACAGATTTTATAGAACATTCTTACTTTATACAGGTAATGGAAACCCCATCTTTTTCTGCTGATATCCTCCAAGAAATCGAGGTCCTTCCTTCCGAACTTACTACCCTGCATAGCTGTGGAAGTGGGGATTATTACCGCTGGCAGCCGGAGTTAGGCCTTAGCTGCTACGACTGTCCTCATCCAGATGTTATCGGCACAGATATAAGTGAGTATCGTTGCGAATTTTTTAATGATGAAGCCTGTATATTACATTGTACCTATCATCTCACCTATATCACGGAAGGCGTTTATTTTCCGAGTGCATTCAGCCCCAATGGTGATGGTATAAATGACCGCTATCGTGCAGTACACCGAGGCAATGATGTGGATGATTTTAGTATGAAAATATATAATCGCTGGGGAAACATCGTTTACAGTAGTGAGAGTATAAATGAGGGATGGGATGGCTTTTATAAAGGTGAGATACAAGACATAGGTCTTTATGTTTATGTGGTGGACTATGTGATCCAGGGTAATAGATCCACAGCAAAGGGAAATCTAACTTTGGTGAGGTAGGTGAAGCAGGTGGTTTATGAGCATCTCTATACACCTCCGATAAGCCTACAACTAGAGAGGTAAATATTCGGTATTCAATGTGACGTGGGAGTAATAAATTTTTGTTTGTTTTATATTTAGTAATGCCCATAAAATAAAAATACTACCTTGCGGGAGTAAAAACCGCTTAGTGCATCCCATAGATGAGATAAGACTTCATTTTTCTGAAGGCGGATTGTTCTTTATGAATATCTGCCTGGGTTTTATGATGTATGGCATCGCGTTAGAGCTGAGGGTGGAAGATTTTAAACGCCTTTTTCGTATGCCCAGAGCCGCCATAGCCGGGGTTATGCTGCAATATGTGATGATACCGGCCATTTTCTATGGATTGCTCTTATGGTGGAAGCCCCTGCCGAGTTTTGCGCTGGGACTTATCTTAGTGGCTGCCTGCCCGGGTGGAAATATATCCAATTTTTGTTCTTCTTTAGCCAGGGCCAATGTAGCCCTCTCTGTGAGCCTTACCGCATTTACTACGGTAGTGGCCAGTGTGGTTACGCCTTTTTTATTTGCTTATTGGGGAAGCCGTTATACACCGGCAGCCGAGCTATTTAAGACCATCTCGCTTAGTCCTTGGGATATGGTGAAAACCATCCTCCTCATTTTAATCCTTCCGATGCTTATGGGTATGATAACGGCCTATCGCTTTCCACTTGTGGCTGCGAAGATGCTGGCACCCATCAAAAAAATATCGCTGGGATTATTCATCGTTTTTGTAATAGCCGCTTTTTTTAGCAATCTCCATTTTTTTTTAGTGCATATACACCGCTTATTTTTGTTAGTATTATTGGCAAATTCACTAGCGCTGATGCTGGGATATTTTACCGCTTTTTTGTTTGGGCTAGACGAAAAAGATCGCCGTACGCTTAGCATAGAAACGGGCATTCACAATTCGGGATTGGGTCTTATCCTTATCTTTGAGTTTTTTAATGATATAGGGGGTATGGCCATGGTGGCAGCTTGGTGGGGAATATGGGATATGCTCAGTGCCCTGTTTATAGCCTGGTACTGGGGCAGGCGAAAGGTGTTATAATGTCCAAAATGAAGGGATAAAAAAACCTATGAGCATAAAATAGAAATGAAGTCAAAACAGGTGATGAAAAAGGCAAAGGGGATAAAAAAAAAGGGATCTTTCTGGTATTCGATGCTCAGGATCTGGGTGTGGTATTTTCTGCGTAAATTCTACTCCCGTATAGAAGTAAGTGGCATAAAAAAACTGCCTGCCACGGGGCCGGTACTCTTGCTAGCCAATCACCGCAATGCCCTTATGGATGCTTTACTGCTGGGATGTATAAATCCCCGACCTATAAACTTTTTAGCGCGCTCTTCGGTATTTCGTTTGCCCTTTGATGGTGTACTGCGCTATCTCAATATGCTGCCTGTATATAGAGAAAGAGATGGATGGGATAGTCTAGAAAAGAACAACGGTGTCTTTGAAGAATGCAGTATGCGGCTGGCCGGTGGTGAAGTCATTGCTATTTTTCCCGAAGGACGACATCATCAGGAGGAATACCTTTTTCCGCTTAAAAAGGGATTTGCCCGCATCGGTTATGAAGCACTGGTAAATAATTGTGGAGGCGTATATATACAGCCGGTGGGAATAAACTATGAAAAAATTCAGGCTTATAACCGGCGTGTTTATATTCGCTATGGCGATGGATTTATGCTAGAGTGGCCGGCGGATTATACAGAGGAGGATTTGCCAAAATTTCTTTCGGATGCTCGCTCCAAAGCGACGGAAGCTATGAAGCCAACTATTATAGATATGCCCGGTGGAGAACATTATCCGGCAGCGGAGAAGTTTTATTATCGCTGGCGCAAGAACTGGATGAAGATATGGTACGAGCACTGGGAAGATCATTTTGATGAAGAAAAAAAATATGAAAGCGACCCGGCCATCTCCAATATTGTACAGCATCACTTCGTAGAACAGAAGGCCGATCCTTATGGACTCAGAAGATTATGGGCACTGGGTATATTGCTATTTGCTCCTGCTATGGTCATTATAGGTCTGCTGCTAGTACTCGCTAAGTTTATAACAAGTAAAATTACTAAAGAAATTTGCTTTTTTGGCACAAATTATTTTGTGATATGGCTGTCGCTCTGTACCCTCTTTACAATCTTTACTGTTTTTACGCTCAGCTTTTCGCTTAGCTGGTGGCAGGTGTGTATAGCACTGGGAGGAATGGCCATACTCTTTAATGGGGGAGCTAGAACGATGAATCGTATAGGACTATGGTTTAGAGACCGAGAGTGAGGACCTTTAAAGCGGATTTATGGGGATCTTTTTATGGTAATTTTTCTCCCATAGATATCTTGCATGAGTACAAAGAGAATGGGTTATTTTTTCTTGTCTGCGCCCTTATATTATCTGTGATGATTATTATTAGGCCAATGTTCCATATCGAAAAAAGAGCCGCTGAAAGCGGCTTCTTATAAATAGAATAGTGTAGGGCGATACAAGAAAATTTCTATTTTTCTGCGGGATTGTTTTTATTGAGAATGGTCACGATTTTATCGGTGATATCAAAAGCCGGATTAGCATCCATTATGGCACTCACTGCTCCGTGAAGAAAAATAAAATCATATTTTTCTGTTTGTTTTAGTTCTTCTATGGCAGCCAGGGTTTGAGTTCGTAATTCTTCATTTAGGGAGGAGAGCTCCGATTGAAAATCTTGTCCTTGTTTTTCTTGCTCGGCCAATAATCTATCACGGCGCTCTTCTAATTTCATCCCTTCTTCCTGAATTTTTTGCGGAGGCAGGTCACCACTTTGGGCCTTGGTTTCCAGATTCATATATTCTTTCTGGAGGGCTAATCCCTTGTTATTGGCAGATTTTTCTAAGGCTAGCTGTTTTTTGCTGAGCGCTTCTTTTTTAACGGAAAAGGATGTAAAATTCGCCATCAGGCTATCTTCATTAAAAAAAGCGAACTTTGGGCAGGAGGGAGCTAGATCAGGGGTGGCATTTTCTGCTCCTACTGATGTAGTAGCCCCATCTTTTACACCATCAGATTTTTTTTCACAAGATACCCAAATAATACAGAGTACTGACAGCAGAAAAAAAATACTTTTATTCATATTAATTTATTCAGTCGCAAAGGTAATCATTTCACTTGAAAAGGATGGTCTTAGTGATACTCAAACTCTATCTTGGGCTTTTTATCTAGGTCATAAACATAGTAATAACCATTTTAGCTATTGTACATTTAGAGGTGCCGCACGCATTCTTCCACTTCCACAGCCATGTCCTGATCTATAGCCCTCAGGGCTACGGTGCTTAGCTCATTTACTAAAAGCGGGTCGTAGGGGGTTTTTACTTTTACATAGTTTTCTGTAAATCCATGCATCATTTTACCATCTGCTTCGGTTTCCCAGAGTACACTGCGGGTGGTGCCTATCTGCGATTCATAAAATGCCCTTCTCTTTTTATCAGAGAGGATGTGCAATATACGGCTGCGCTCATTTCTATCTTTGGCCGGTACGGAATGTGGTAGGGTAAGGGCATGGGTATGGTCGCGTTCGGAATAGGTAAATACGTGTAGATAAGATATCGGCAGTTCACTTATAAAGAGGCAGGTATCGGTAAAATCTTCTTCTGTTTCACCTGGGAATCCTACTATAACATCGGCACCTATACTGGCAGCAGGCATTTTCTCTTTTATTGCTTCTACGCGCTGGGCATAGTGCTCGCGCAAATAGCGACGACGCATAGACCGGAGGGTTTTGTTATTTCCGCTTTGGAGGGGAAGGTGAAAATGGGGAACAAATTTATGAGCACCGGCTACGAAAGTAATGATCTCATCTGTGAGCAGATTAGGTTCTATGGAAGATATGCGAAAACGCTCTATTCCGGCTATTTTATCCAAGGCTATGATGAGCTGTAAAAAATCTTCTTGCTCTCGGGGATGTCTTTCTGATCCTTTGCCAAAGTCGCCGATATTTACGCCGGTGAGTACGATTTCCTTGATGTCTTGGCGGGCTATCTCTTCGGCTTTTTCTACCACATGAGCGATGGTATCGCTGCGACTCTTGCCGCGGGCCAGGGGTATGGTGCAGAAGGAGCAGCTATAATCGCAGCCATCCTGTACCTTTAGAAAGCTGCGGGTGCGCTCACCTACCGAATAGGCAGCATTAAAACCATTGGATTTTTGTATGTCTCCAGCTATATAGCGCGCCGTTTGTCCTTGGGTAAGGTCCCGAAGATGCTGGGCGAGTTTAAATTTTTCTGCTGCTCCCAGTACGAGGCTTACGCCCGGTATGCCGGCTATTTCGGCTGGTTTTAGTTGGGCATAGCAACCTATGATTACGATCTGGGCTTGAGGATTAAACTTGAGGGCTTCGCGTATCACCTTGCGGCATTTTTTATCGGCATTATCCGTGACCGAGCAGGTATTTATTACATATATCTCGGCCGGTTCTTGAAAAGACACTGTGCTAAAGCCTTCATCGCTCAGCATACGCCCGAGTGTGGAGGTCTCCGAATAATTTAATTTACAACCTAAGGTATAAAATGCAACCCTTTTCAACACTAAAACAACTTATATAGCAGACAAAGGTAATTTAAAATAGCAAAAGAGAGAATCCGGGAGCGGTGGTCTGCCAGCCATCGTTTCCCGTTTTTGTATTGTTTTTCACTAAAAAACTTTTTTTTCACCCTTTTTTATGCTGAGAATAGGAGTGGTAGGCGCCGGACATCTAGGCAAGATACATCTGAGGATTCTCTCTTCCATTCAAGAGATATGTCTCAGCGGATTTTTCGATACGAATCCTGTCACGCGCCAGCAGGTGAGTGAAGAAAATGGGTTAGATGGCTTTACCGGTTTTACCGAGCTGCTGGATGCCAGTGATGCCCTAGTGGTGGTATCGCCTACTACTACTCATTATTACTATGCCGCACTGGGTATGCAGGCCGGCAAGCATCTTTTTATAGAAAAACCCCTCACCCATACCATCGCCGAAGCTATGGACCTGGCTGAAAGAGCCGCCCTAATTCCGGTAAAAGTGCAGGTGGGTTTTGTAGAAAGGTTTAATCCTGCTTATGAGGCTGCCTCCCCAAGCATTCATCGCCCTCTTTTTATAGAAAGCCATAGGCTGGCTATGTTTCAGTCTAGGGGTACAGATGTGAGTGTAGTGATGGATCTTATGATCCACGACTTAGATATTTTGCTGGAAGTAGTAGGATCTCCGGTAGAAAGAATAGATGCCAGCGGCGTCTCTATCCTCTCTGCTACTGCCGATATAGCTAATGCACGCATCTCTTTTCAGAATGGATGTGTGGCTAATCTTACAGCTTCGCGCTTCTCTATGAAGCAGATGCGCAAGATGCGTATCTTCCAGTCCGATGCATATATTAGCCTCGATTTTCTCGAAAAAAAATCGCAAATTATTGCACTCAGTGATGAAATGCCTAGGGAGGGTCCCTTTTTGGAATTGACTATACAAGATGCCCAAAAAAAATATATTCGCATCACTGAGCCGGAGATACTACCGTCCAATGCCATAGAAATGGAACTTCGCCACTGGATAAAAAGTATTACCTACGACGAAAAAGTAGCAGTGTCTTTACAAGACGGTATAGAGGCGCTTAGGCTGGCACATAGCATAGAAAATATTATTGCACAAAACCTGTCTAAAACCCCTTCCTATAGTGAATACAATTAATCTGAATAAGCACATAATCCTATTGATGGTAATGATGGGGCTATGCGCCTGCGATCCAGAAGAGCCTATACCATCGTTTATCTATATAAAACCGGCCGTCCTCAGCATAGAGCCAGGTCAGGGATCGGCCTCGCATAAAATTACCGATGTATGGGTATATGAAAATAATATGCCTGCAGGGGTTTTTGAACTGCCGGCTACGGTACCCATTCTTACTCAAGATCCGGTAACCATTACCCTTCTGCCCGGCATACAGGTGAATGGCATATCGGCCACACGAGGGATATATCCCTTCTATAGCGGATATGATGAAAACATGAGCTTGGATGCATTAGCTACGGATACCCTTGAGCCGGTATTTTCCTATTCTTCAAATGCAGTTTTTCGTTTTGTACGCGATTTTGAAACCAGCTCCGGATTTGAAGCGAAAGATGGTATAACGCAGCTGGTATATATGACCGGCACCGGAGAAGAATTTGAAGGTGAGCGATCGCTAAAAGTGCATATAGAATCTCCCCTTAGCGGGTTTCAAATAGGCACTACAGATTTAGAGTCATTTGATGTAGAAAATCTCACTGATGCCTATCTCGAGCTCAATTATAAATGTACAGCTCCTTTTATTGTATATCTGCGAGTGGTGCGCGATGGGGTGTCATCTTCAGCCGATATATTACAGATAAATAAAAAAGAAACCTGGAATAAGATATATGTAAATCTACAGCAGGCTATGCGATCTTCTCAGGCTCAGTTTTTCGAAGTGGGATTTATAGCCCGCCAGCTACCCGATGGAGAAACTATGGCCGATTTTTATTTTGATAACATAAAACTTATCTATTCTGAATAAATAAAATCCTTTTGAAACGCAAAAAAAAAACAGGGATCATAAGCTATTTCATATCGGATTTAGCCACAGCTTTGCTGGCTTGGGCATTGTTTTTTTTATTTAGAAAATGCTATCTGGAGGATTACTATTTTACGCCATCCCTGCTGGCCGATCCGGTTTTATTTAAAGGTCTCCTGATCATAGGACTAGGCTGGACGGTTTTTTATTTTATTACCGGTACATATACAGATGTATATAGAAAATCACGCTTAGGGGAGTTTTGGCGCACCTTAGTACAATCGGGGTTTGGCGTATTGATCGTGTTTTTTGCTGTCCTGCTGGATGATTATGTAAAAGATTATAGTAACTACTATTACAGCATCGCAGCATTGTTTCTCCTGCATTTTATTCTCACCTTAGGCGGGCGTATTTTCTTGCTCTCCATTACTAAAAAACAACTCTATACCGGTCAGATCGGATATCGCACGCTCCTCATAGGAGGAAATGAAAAGGCGATGAAACTGTATCGCCAAATAACCGAAAAAGAATCTTATTTAGGGTATATTTTTATAGGCTTTACAAATACCAATGGCAAAAAAGAACCTGAACTGGAAACCCATATTCCCTGCCTAGGATATATAAATAATATACCACAGATAATAGAAGAATATGATATAGATGAAGTAATATTAGCCATAGATAGTACAGATCATCCTAAGATAAATAATATACTCAATCTCCTGCCCGGCCAAAAAGTAGTGGCTAAAATAATACCTGATCTCTACGATATCCTTTCTGGGTCTGTAAAGATGAATAATGTACTAGGTGAGGTGCTCATAGAAATATATCCGGAGATAATGAGCGAATGGGAGAAAAAGACCAAACGCATTATAGATATCATATTATCACTGATGGTAATGATAATGCTGGCTCCAATCTATTTATTTTGTTGGATAAAAGTAAAAAAATCTTCGCCCGGACCGGTGATTTATTTGCAGGAGCGCATAGGCAAGGGCAATATTCCATTCTATATTTATAAATTTCGATCTATGTATATAGATGCGGAAAAAGAAGGTCCCCAGCTATCCAGTAAAAACGATCAGCGTATCACCTCCTGGGGTGCTACGATGCGAAAATGGCGCTTAGATGAAATACCCCAGTTTTATAATGTATTGCTGGGCGATATGTCCTTAGTGGGGCCACGTCCGGAGCGGCGATACTTTATAGACCGTATCACCGCTTTGGCTCCAGAATACCACCATCTTCAAAAAGTGCAACCCGGTATCACCTCCTGGGGAATGGTAAAGTTTGGCTATGCCGAAAATATAGAGGAGATGATAGAGCGCATGAAATATGATCTGGTATATATAGAAAATATGTCCATCGCTATAGATATAAAAATAATGATTTATACCATTCTCATCCTTCTACAGGGCAAGGGCAAATAGGGTAGGAAAACAGACCTTTTCTGGTAGGCTACTATTATTTTTTTCTACCAGATCAGGGGCTTAGGTCTTCACCATAAATGATTTATAGTGCGATTTTTCTTCGTTTTTCTACACCCTGCCATTCTTAATTTCTTCTACTATGCCGGGATCTAGCAGGGTAGAGGTGTCACCTAGGTTTTCGGTTTCGCCATCGGCTATTTTGCGCAGTATGCGACGCATTATTTTTCCGCTGCGGGTTTTAGGCAGGCCGCTTACAAATTGTATTTTATCCGGCTTAGCTATGGCACCTATCACATTCGTTACAGTAGCTAGTATGTCCTTTTTCATGAGCGTAGGATCCGTGAGAGTGCCATTAAAAATGACATAGGCATATACCCCCTGCCCCTTTATATCATGCGGAAAGCCCACTACCGCACTTTCTACTACTCCCGTGTGCATATTTATCGCATTTTCTATTTCGGCAGTACCTATGCGATGACCACTCACATTGAGCACATCATCTACCCGGCCGGTGATGCGGTAATAGCCATTCGCATCCCGGTAGCAGCCATCTCCGGTAAAATAGTACCCGGGATAGGTGGCAAAATAATTTACCCGACATCTTTCGTGGTCACCATAGGTGGTGCGTATGATAGAAGGCCAGGGATGTTTTATACACAGATTTCCACTTACCTCATTGCCATCTATCTCCAGTCCGTTTTCATCGACGAGTATAGGCTGTATCCCCGGTAGAGGCAGCGTGGCAAAGGAGGGTTTAGCTGGCGTAATGCCAGCCAGATTAGAAATGAGTATGGCTCCGGTCTCGGTTTGCCACCAGGTATCTACGATGGGACATTTTTGGTGGCCTATGTGTTCGTCATACCAGTGCCAGGCTTCTTCATTAATGGGCTCACCCACCGTGCCCAGAACCTTGAGTGAGCTAAGGTCTTTGCCCTTCAATGGTTCTAAGCCAAAACCCATCAGCGATCTGATGGCTGTAGGAGCCGTATAGAGAATATGAACTTGGTATTTTTCTATAATATTCCAAAATCTGCCGGCATCTGGCCAGGTGGGTATGCCTTCAAACATAAGAGAGGTGGCACCGCTACATAACGGCGCATATAAGATGTAGGTATGTCCGGTGATCCAGCCTATATCTGCCGTGCAGAAATGGATATCGCCGGGCTCATATTGAAATACATTTTGAAAGCTATAAGTGCTATACACCATATAGCCACCGCAGGTATGTACCACCCCCTTAGGCTTGCCGGTAGAGCCGGAGGTATAAAGAATGAATAAGGGATCCTCTGCATCCATCTCTTCGGCCATACTGTGTTGCATACCTAAGGATTCTATTTTTTTTATTTCGTCTTCCCACCATACATCGCGCCCTTTTATCATAGATATGGGGGTGCGGGTGCGGGTGAGTACGATCACACGTTTTACAAAATCACAGGCTATAAGGGCATCGTCTATCACTGCCTTAAGGGGTATTTCTTTATTGCCGCGATAGGCACCATCACAGGTGATAATAAATTCGGACTGGGCATCCTTGAGCCTGTCAGCAATGCTCTGGGCACTGAAGCCACCGAAGATAACCGAGTGTATCGCTCCTATACGGGCACAGGCAAGTACAGCTATGGCCAGCTCCGGCACCATACCCATATAGATACATACCCGATCGCCCTTTTTTGTGCCATTGTTTTTAAGTACATTAGCAAACTGGCATACCTTATGGTGTAGATCGCGATAGGTGAGGATGCGGTGGTGTTCATCTGGGTCATTGGGCTCCCAGATGAGGGCTGGTTTATCACCTAGGGTCTCTAAATGGCGGTCTAAACAGTTTTCGGTGATATTTAGCTTAGCACCTTCATACCACCGCACACTAGGCTCAGTAAAATTCCAGTCCAATACTTTCTGCCAGGGGCGGCGCCAGTAAAAATGAGTAGCTATATCAGCCCAAAATCTTTCGGGATTCTCTACACTAGAGTGCCAGGCGATTTTATATTCTTCGTAAGTACGGATACGCATAATGCTTCTTTGTTTTTATAAAACAATGAATGTCAAAAATAGGAAAAAATTATTTATAAATCGCCCTAAGGAATAGCTGCCTTTCTTTTATAGGGTCTGCTATGTAATAAGCAGTGGGAAATGACACAATAAAGAAGGATCTTATATTCCGCCAAAAGAAGTATCCTTTTGCTCCAGTGGTGTATAGTGAAGTTTTTTATTCTTTAATAATAAAATGTTCCAGTTTTGTTTTTCCTCTTCTAGTACCACCTACCACCCTATGAACTTCCAGCCAGCCTAGTGTGATAAACAAACCATTCGCTATCGCTGGAAAAAAAGTAATAACTAGCTCGCTTCTTCTTAGGATATTTATAGGTTTTTTTTCTTACCATAGTTTGTTATATTTTCTATAATTATAAAAGAGTACCAAGGTAATGGCCGGGTGAATGAGTACAAATAATAGCACCTTTAGCTATTGGTAAGTGAGATCCGGTTTATGGCTCATTACTTGCATGATTTTTACACATTTCCAAAAAACAGTATCCATTTGTTTCTTATTTTTTCCTGTAAATTTTTATTCCATACATATTGGCCAGATTAGCCTAAGACCTATTAATATATCATAATATTTGATTTTTTTCTTGCTGTGCTGCGTTGAAAATATCCATCTTTATCATAGTCTGTTATTCTGTCTTATTCATCCTTAGTAGCGCATATTAGCTGTACCATAAAAAGGGCATGATGAAGCTAATAAAAAATGCTGGTGATCAGCTTATTTCTGAGTGGAGGCATAGTGCCAATCCGGTTTTTTTATGAGCAAATAAGAGGTTAATCCGATGCCCATGGCGATGAGAGCCAGGGCAATGATCTGGGCTTGTGATAACTGAGAACCTCCTATATTATAATCGGGATTTATGCGAATCATTTCTATGAGATATCGTTCGGCACCATTAAATAGGAGGTAGATGCCAAAAAGCAGTCCTGGTATGCGCAGCGAACGGCTAAGGCGAGCCAGCAGCAGAAAGATAAGCACACACATCATAAATTCGTATAATGGTGTAGGAAATACCGCCGGAATAAGTTGTTTGCAGTATAGGCCTTTACAGCCGGGTATGGGTATGCCTTCCATAGCCACATTGCCGGGGTAGGAAGAGGCCCATAGAAATGAGGGTATCCAGCCGGGCCTCTGAAGGGTATTTACGATACCCCAGTCGCCATCTCCGCTAAAATGACAGCCCAGCCTACCAATGCCATAAGCCAGTATAAGTGCCGGCGCCGTGGCATCGAGAAAATGTAAAAAAGGCATGCGCCGCTTTCGACAATAAAAAACCAAGGCGATTCCGGCAAATATAAATCCACCATAGAAAGTGAGTCCCTGAAAGGAAAGTAGAGAAGACATAGGATCTTTTATAAAATTATCCCAGTCCTCTACACTGGCAAAAATTTTAGATCCTAATACACCCATAAAAGCCGCTATCATTATCATTTCGGTGAGGCGCTGATGAGGATATATATCCTCTTCTATCCGCAATATCTCTGGTGTAGCCGATGAACGATGGGATAAATAAAATCCGACCCCAAAAAGCAGAGCACCTATGAGACCGCCCACTATACTGCCTTGGAGCGTAAAGAGAATATCGGCCATATCTAGATGGAGCTGAAAATGCTGTATGAGGTAAACGGTCTTATAGCCTAAGAGAAAACCAAATAGTGCATTCATAAATACTTCGCTTACTTTTATGGGACCTCCCCGGGAGGTTTTAATTCGATCTGGTGTAAAAATGCCTTGGAACTCCATTTTTTTAAAATAGTAATGAAGCCAGAGGCCGGCTGCCAGAAAAGATAGGGCCAGAAAAAAACCGTATGTTTTAATGATGTCCAAAAAAGGAAGCTCCAGCCCGAAGAGGTCGCGAAAAATATAGTAAAAGGAAGGATACATAAATAATTACGAGGGTCAAAGCTATTTATTTTTAGCTAAATTGCTGGTAAAAGCCTAGGGATATGGGTAAGAATAAGATCCGATCTTATCTCGTTCCTACGATATAAGCGGGGATATCCATTCCCTAATGAAAGATAGCTAACCCCCCCAAAAGATTATTGTACACTTAGTCGGATGCCAGGTCGCTAGCCAGCTCCCGATCAATTACAAATGCTTATGCCTATCGTCGCCATGTTTTATGAATGGATAACTGCTCGCTAAGCGTATTGGGTAGGAAATCTGGCGCTCTGCCATCTACAGTATCAATGATTGTAATGCCTTGCCGGAAAGGTTTTAGCTCAAAAAAAATGTGTATCATTGCTTATGCTTACCCAGCCAGTTCTGCTTTTAGATGAAAAAAAATGCCGTCAAAACATAGAAAATATGGTGGGCAAAGCGCATAACGCTAATATCCGTCTCAGACCCCATTTTAAAACCCATCAATCACTGGAAATAGGCCGCTGGTACAGGGATTACGGGATAGAGCAGATGACAGTATCATCCCTGGCTATGGCTCACCGGTTTTCTGCGGAGTGGAAGGATATTACTGTAGCCTTTCCGGCAAATATCTTAGCTATAGACCAGATAAATGAATTGGCTGCCCGCATAGATCTGGGCATTGTAGTGAGCTCTGCTTATACCGCTAATTTCATGCAGAGGGTGCTCACCCATCGCGTGGGTATATGGATAAAAATAGACAGCGGCTACGGCCGCACCGGCCTAGTGCCCGGAGCCGATGCAGCAGAGATAGATGTAATACTCGGCCTCCTCGATGCGACAACTCAGCGAATGGAATTTAGAGGGTTTTTATCGCACGCAGGGCATAGCTATAATTGTCGAAGTAGAGAAGAAATAATAGCCGTACACCACCTTACTACCCATCTTATGAAGGAGCTGAAAGGGCAGTATCTGGTCCATTATCCACAGTTGCAGCTGTCTGTAGGAGACACTCCTACTTGCAGTGTGGCCGAAGATTTTAGAGATATAGATGAAATAAGACCGGGAAATTTTATTTTTTATGATCTGATGCAAGCGCAGATAGGCTCCTCCTATGCCTCTCAAATAGCGGTAGCACTCCGATGTCCCGTAGTAGCCGTACATCCCCGCCGATCTGAGATAGTGATCCACGGTGGCGCAGTGCATCTGGCTAGAGATTTTATTACCACTCCTGCAGGGCTCACGCACTATGGCCGACTGGCAACACAAAATGATGATGGATCCTGGGGAGAGCTTATAGAAGAATGTTATGTAAAATCGCTCTCTCAAGAACATGGTATCCTATCTGTACCTGCAGAAGGAATAGAGCTTTATAAGCCGGGACATGTTATCACTATTCTGCCGGTGCATAGCTGTCATACTGCCCAGGCTATGGGTAGCTATACCCTTGTAGAAAACGGCCGACACCTAGACCGGATAGGGATGGGGAGTTAATTGTAAATAAGTGCAGCAGTGACGGGTTATTATCCTTCCCAACCGAAAGATATATTAATAAATAGCATTATGCAAAAGCTGCCAAGGCGGGAATCACTATATCCGTCAGAGAAATAGTATAGCTACCACATCAATAAGAGGAAAGATGTTGGATACTAAATTTTATCATTGATAGGAACCATAGTTGATAAGATTGCGGATACGATTTTTTTGGGAAATAACTACTTTTAGCGTGAGGTATTATTGAGAAAAGTGTGCCGGTAAGAAGCTGGTATAGGACAAGGTGTGGACCTAGTATGGGGAGCTGGGATATTAGTAAGAGAATGTTTATTTTTGGCGGGATGATAAGAAGCGGTAACTGGGGATATGTATTTCCTCTCCTGCTCTGGCTACTGGCCGGTGCCGCATTGGTAATGGGTATAGCCGCCCTGCATCTTTGGCACTATGAAGACCTGGTAAAACATATACTTCAGATTACAGAAAGACCTTATCTTTATGAGACCCTCAGCCACCACTATTTTACACTAGAAAAATACCGCCTTCTACGCAAACTTTCATTGTGTATTTTATCGCTTTATCTTTTGGCCAGTGCAGCATTGTATAAGTATAGATTTATCATTCTGTATGGGATAAATTCTATCCGTCAAGATATAGCTTACACATGGCACTTTTATGGTCATTTTTTTAGAAGGCTACCCCGGTGGGAAAAATATTTTTTTTATGCGGTAATGCTCCTTCTGCTACTTAGAGGAATGTATATGATACAAAGCCGGGCTATACAGTATGATGAGGCCTGGACCTATAATTACTTCATAGCCCAGCCCTTCTATCTCTCTTTTTTTATTTATAATAACCATCCGTTTTATATTCTGCTAGCAGGCCTAGTAAAGGGATTGCCCTTTACAGCAATCGTAAATTACCGGCTACCGGTTTTAGCGGGCGGCCTCTTACTGGCACCTGTATTCTTTCTATTTCTCAGGCAGCGATGCGAAGCACTGGCTGCCTGGATGGGATGGATTTTTTTTGTATTTGGGGCGGTATTTAGCAGTTTTAGTCTTTATGGACGGGGATATATCTGGATGCTTTTTTTCTTGACGATCAGTTTTTTTTCACTATTGAGCTGGTCTTTTGGTACCGGGTCTTCACGGAGACTTTATTATGGGGCTTTTTTTAATGCCTTGGCTTTTTATAGTGGACCTTCTTACCTATTGGCATTTATACCCGGCCTGGCCGCCACACTCATTTATGCAGGCTATGCCCGCCGGTCTGGCTGGAAAGAGATAGCAGGGTCACTATTGGTAACCCTGGGGATTACTTTCTTACTCTATTTGCCTATGATGCTGGGCACGGGTATGGGCAGTGGGATAAAGGTGGCAATAGAAGCCGGCAGCGATCCTTCATTTTGGGCGATATGGCCCCGAAGGACATTGTGGTACAGCCACTTCATTACTAATTTTAGAGAAGTGGGTATCCTACTCTATCTTATTATTACAGGTCTTATATGGTCTATCTTTTCCTTTCACCGATCCGAAAAATATAGATTTCTTCCCCTATTTCTGGGAATACATCTCCTTTTTCCCTTGCTATTTATCATACTCCGTCAAAATTATTTTGTAGAAAGAGTGTGGTGTCATCAGGCACTTATTTTGGCTATCTCTATTAGCTATGTGGTATCTATTGTGCCGGCGGCCTTGATACTGCCAAAAGCAAACGGCCCTCTCTTGGTTATAGGCTTGTCCTTAGCAGGTATCTTACTATTGGGCTATCGCTCTTATCACCAGCCTTATCTCCGCTGGAATGAAGAACAGGACCTCTCCGCTAAACATATAGCCCAGGCACTGCAAGCACATGGCCTTACTAAATGCTATAGCGGATACACCTATTTTGACCCTATGCTGGAGTATTATTTTCGTATAAAAGAGCAGGCAATAGTCCTCCACAGTTCAGACCAGGGCAGTGTGCGCTATCTGCCCCCAGAAAATATTCCCCTATTTCCCGCTTATATAAGCTTACATTCTTCTCCCCTTCCAGTGCTTCCGGGTTATGAAAAAAAATATGAGGATAATTGGGCCTCGCTATGGGTGAAAATGGATGTCCAGCCGTAGTTATTAGTAGTACCCACGTGTGACCTATACACCTGTGCCCCGCTATGTGAAAAAGAACCTGTGAGACAGAAAGGACACACGATTTAAACCTGTAAAAGAGCGGCCTAGCGGGTTCTGTTTATAAATATCAGTGACCCATATTAGGACCTTAAGCGGGGGGAGCTGCGCTAGCGTTAAGAACTATCAAAACGGGGTATAGGAGAAAATTCTCTGGAAATTTTTTTTATTTCAGTTTATTTTAATATCTTTGCGGCCGAATTTAAAGGTGTATAGCTGTGGGAGATAAGAAAGGAATATTTTCAACATCAGGAATAATAATCGCATTATTATTTGTAAGTGTGACTGGAATTATGGCTCAGGGAGCTGGTTCCAGCCAAAAAGCCGCCGCCTCATCCACTTCTACTACATATCCCCCGGCTAAGGCGGTACAGACGCCGGCAGGGCATAGCTCTCAGGAGTCGCAAATGCCGCAGAGTCATTATTCACCTGGCCAGGTGTCTCCATCCCTTGCCGTTCCCGGTACCGGCACACCGGTTAGCCATAGTGCTACGGAGGCTTCTACTCAGGCGGCCCACGGTTCCGATGCCCACCCAGCGGATCACGATAAGCCTTTTGATATCAATGAAATGATTTTTCACCACATTCAGGACGCTAACGAGTTTCACGTGGTCGGTGATTTTTCTATTCCTCTTCCCTGTATTCTGTATCACCCACAGGAAGGACTGAGTGTGTTTTTAAGCAATAAATTTGAGCACGGCCATAAAGAAGTGAATGGCTATAATCTCGTACACGGCGTGGTAGAACGCAAAGATAAATCAAAGTTTTATGATTTTTCTATCACAAAAAATGTATTTACGATGCTGCTGGGTGCAGCCATCTTGCTTTTTGTATTTCTCTCTGTAGCCGGGGCCTATACCCGCCGAAAAGGCCAGGCACCTAAAGGGTTGCAGGGTTTTATGGAGCCGCTCATTGTCTTTATACGCGATGAAGTGGCTAAGCCTAATATACCCACTAAATGGGAAAAATACTTGCATTATCTGATGACGATTTTTTTCTTTATCCTCATACTGAATCTGCTCGGACTCATCCCTTTTTGGCCAGGTGGAGCGAATACCTCTGGTAATATAGCCTTTACAGCCGTGCTGGCTACCTTTACCTTCTTAGTGATGGTACTCAGCGGTAATAAACATTTCTGGGGCCATACCTTTTGGATGCCCGGAGTGCCTATCCCACTAAAACCTTTCCTAGGCCTTATAGAAGTAGCGGGATTGTTTATAAAACCGGTTTCTTTGGCCCTGCGTCTTTTTGCTAATATCACCGGAGGGCATATCTTAGTATTATCCCTCGTAGGCCTCATATTTATCTTTGGCAAGGCCGGACAGAGTGCCGGGGGCGCTGCCGCAGGGGCAGCTTTATCGGTGCCTTTCACCTTATTTATCAGTGCCATCGAGCTCCTAGTCGCTTTTTTACAAGCCTTTATATTTACCATGCTTTCTGCCCTTTATATAGGAATGGCGGTAGATGAAGGACACGCCCACGAAGAAAACCGCCATTGATTATTTATTAGAAAAGAACATTAACCAAATCAATAAAATTAACCAACTTAAACATTCATTATGGCAATTGTAGGTAGTATAGCGGCGATCGGTGCAGGTCTTGCCGCCATTGGAGCCGGTATCGGCATTGGTCAAATAGGTGGAAAAGCCCTGGAAGGCATGGCCCGTCAGCCCGAAGCCACTGGTGATCTTCTTAGAAATATGCTCATAGCCGCAGCCCTTGTAGAAGGAGCCGCTCTGTTTGCAATCGTGGTAGCACTACTGCAAGGAGGATAGTGATTTCTATCTTTCAGACGACTGTTTGTTTTCAGTCTCCTAAAAAACACAAGAAAATTAATTCTATTCATACTGAGGCTCTTTCCGATGCTTCAGTATGAATCTTTTCAAGATTTGTTCAAAACAAAAAAATATGAACTTATTATTAGATGGTTCTATGTCCCTGATAGCCCCTAAGATCGGGCTTCTGTTCTGGACTACGTTGATTTTTCTCACCCTTTGGTTTATCCTAGGTAAATATGCCTTTAAACCCATAGCAAAGGCCTTAAAAGATCGTGAAGAGGGCATTGCAGATTCGCTGGCCCAGGCCGATAAAGCCCGCAAGGAGATGGAACTGCTTAAATCCGATAATGATCGTATAATGCGCCAAGCTACAGAAGAAAAATCCCGCATCCTCAAAGAGGCTAAGGATATGAGCAATCAGATGATAGATGAAGCGAAAACAAAAGCTAAAGAGGAAGCTAATAAAATCGTAGAACAGGCAAAAACCGAAATCAATACCCAAAAGGCATTGGCTATAGCCGAGGTGAAAAATATGATAGGCAATGAGACGATTAGCCTCACGGAAAAATTGCTCAAAAGAGAATTGGCAGACCGTGCTGCCCAGCAGGATTTTATTGCCAAAGAAGTAAAAGGATTAAGTTTTTAGTAAGCTATGTCTGCCTATCACATCGCCACCCGCTATTCTAAATCATTGCTCGATCTGGCTGCCGAACAGGGTAAGATGCCCGAAGTGCTCGAGGATATGAAAGCGATATCCGCTAATATCGCAGAAAACCGTGAGCTCTATCTGATGCTCAAAAGTCCTATTATCGCCTCCGATAAAAAATGGGCAATAATGAATAAAATATATACCGGTCACGCCAGCGATCTCACCCTCTCTTTTCTCCATATTATCATACGTAAAAGAAGAGAAGAATATGTGCCTGAGATAGCTCAGTCATTTATAGATCTATACAATGAAATGCATAAAATCACTACTGCACAGCTCATTACTGCAGTACCCGTAGATGAGAAAACCCTTAGCCAAGCCGCCGAAATCGTGAAAAAAGAAACGGGTGCTGCCGAAGTACAAATAATAGCCTCCATAAACGAAGGTCTTATCGGCGGATTTGTGCTACAATTTAATGATAAATTAGTAGATGTGAGTATCAGCCGGCAGCTTAGTTTATTGAAAAAACAGTTTTCTACTAACTGATAATAAGGCTTCACAGCTATAAATTATACATTTATAAAAATAAAAATAATCATATAATGGCAGAAGTAAGAGCAGAAGAAATTAGCAGTATTCTCCGACAGGAGCTGGCCAATACGCAGACCGCCGCACAACTAGAAGAAGTGGGTACCGTGCTTCAGATAGGGGATGGTATCGCCCGCGTATATGGACTCAATAATGTACAATACGGCGAGCTGGTAGAGTTTGACAAAGGCATCCGTGCCATCGCCCTAAATCTCGAAGAAGATAATGTGGGTGTGGTATTGATGGGTAGCTCGGATACCATCAAGGAAGGGGATATCGTACGCCGTACCGGCAAGATAGCCTCTATACCCGTAAGTGAGAATATGGTGGGCCGTGTAGTAAATACCCTCGGTGAGCCCATAGATGGAAAAGGTGCCATAGAAGGTCCTTCCTTCGATCTACCCCTCGAGCGCAAAGCACCTGGGGTGATATATCGCCAGCCCGTAAAAGAGCCTCTCCAAACCGGTATTAAAGCTATAGATGCCATGATCCCTATCGGAAGAGGACAGCGCGAACTCATTATCGGAGACCGCCAGACCGGCAAGTCCACCATCGCTATAGATACCATTATTAATCAAAAAGAATTTTTTGAAGCCGGCCAGCCGGTGTATTGTATCTACGTAGCCATAGGACAAAAGTCCTCTACCGTAGCTCAGGTAGCCAAAACATTAGAAGAAGGTGGAGCTATGAAATATACGGTTATCGTAAATGCCTCTGCCTCTGATCCTGCGCCACTCCAGTTTTATGCACCCTTTGCCGGGGCTGCCATAGGCGAATATTTTCGCGATACCGGACGTCCTGCCCTTATCATATATGATGATCTCTCTAAGCAGGCCGTGGCCTACCGAGAGGTTTCCCTACTGCTAAAACGCCCGCCAGGACGCGAAGCCTACCCCGGAGATGTTTTCTATCTCCACTCCCGTCTCCTCGAGCGGGCAGCCAAAATAAATGATAGTGATGAGGTAGCCAAGAAAATGAATGACCTCCCCGATTGCCTCAAACCCATAGTAAAGGGGGGCGGATCACTCACCGCTCTCCCTATCATAGAAACACAGGCTGCGGACGTATCCGCCTATATCCCTACGAATGTAATCTCTATCACTGATGGCCAGATATTCCTCACTACCGATCTCTTTAACTCCGGTATCCGTCCTGCCGTGGATGTCGGTATCTCGGTATCCCGTGTGGGAGGAAATGCCCAGATAAAATCTATGAAAAAAGTGGCCGGTACCCTCAAGCTGGACCAGGCCCAGTATCGCGAGCTCGAAGCCTTCTCTAAATTTGGTTCCGACCTCGATCCCGCCACACTCGCCGTACTCGAAAAAGGCAAACGCAATGTAGAGATACTCAAGCAAAACCAGTATAGCCCATATACCGTAGAAAAACAAGTAGCCATTATCTATCTCGGTACTAAAGGACTCCTGTCCGAGGTGCCTGTAAATAGGGTAAAAGAATTTGAAAAAGATTTTCTTTCCCAGATAGATAAAAAATATCCGGCTATCCTCTCTAATTTTAAAGCCGGAAAACTCGATGACGAGGATCTCAAATCTTTGGAAAGTTTTGCTAAAGAAGTTTCTAGAGGGTATAAAGCATAATATCTTTCCGCTTCAATAAAACATCTTTTCCAAATGCCCGGTAAACTCAAAGAAGTAAAAACCCGCATCAACTCTGTAACAAGCACCCAGCAGATTACAAAGGCGATGAAATTAGTAGCAGCTTCTAAACTTAAAAAAGCTACTGACCATATCGTACAAATGCGTCCCTATGAGCACAAACTATCCGAAATGATGGTGAAGCTGGTAGATGCCACCGCCGGAGATATTAATATTTCTCTGGCTAAAGAACGACCTATAGAAAATGTACTGGTAGTGGTGATTACCTCCGATAAGGGACTATGCGGGGGGTTTAATGCCAATATCATTAAAGCCGCCCGCAGAGCTGTCACCGAAAAATATGCCGAGCCCTGGAAAGCCGGAAAGGTAACGATCCTTTATATCGGAAAAAAAGGAAATGATGTCCTCAAAAAATTGGAAGCTGCACAGCACAATACCGAATTCCTGAATCTGATGAAAAACCTTCGCTTCGATGCAGTAGCACCACTCGTGGAACAGATTATCAAAGATTTTAGCGAGGCAAAATTTGATGCGGTAGATGTGTGTTATGCCCAATTTAGAAATGCCGCAGTACAATATTTTAAGTGCGAGCAGTTTCTTCCTATTATGAAGCCGGTGACGGAATCAAAAAAGAAGAATGACTACCTCTTTGAGCCGGATCAAAATCGCCTCGTGGAGGAACTGGTTCCCAAAATATTAAAAACCCAGTTCTTTCGTTTTATGCTGGATACCACCGCTTCTGAGCACGGTGCCCGTATGACAGCGATGGATTCCGCCACTAATAATGCTACCGAGCTTCTAAGAGCACTTAAAATTCGCTACAATAAAGAACGCCAAGCAGCTATTACCACCGAACTCACCGAAATCGTGAGCGGTGCCGCCGCCTTGGAAAATGGATAAACACCTCAGTTATTAATAATAAAACTATACCCTTCTGCCGGCAGTTGGGTATTTTTTTTAGGCACATGGCCAACAATTTATTTTGAACCTGCCTCTTTTCCATTACTTAGGTAAAAACCAAAATAAGCAGTACCCATTTATATTCCTTATTTAACCAGATGGAAACTATGGGAAAAACTTTTTTTCAATTTTAATTTCAAATGAAATTTCAATATTTCCTCTGTATTATTTTAAACTTAGGGCTTTATGCTCAGAATCAAGTAAATGATAGCCTCCAAAATCCCATTACCTTAGATCAAGTAACCATTAGTGCAAATAAGAGCCTAGAGGATAAGCGTTATGTATCCCAGCAGATCGAATCTATTTCGCTGCGGGAAATTAGGCTCCAAAATTTTCAAAACACCGCCGATCTTCTTGCAAATAGTGGCAAACTACATGTGCAAAAAAGCCAACAAGGAGGCGGAAGCCCGGTAATCCGGGGATTCGAGGCTAGCCGTGTACTCATCATGCTAGATGGCATACGCTTAAATAACCTCATCTATCGCTCCGGACACCTCCAAAGTATTATCACTATAGATGAAAATGTATTGAGCAATGCCGAGATTCATTATGGCCCTTCCTCCACCGTATATGGCAGCGATGCGCTTGGCGGATCCATCCATCTATACACCCTTCTGCCACATATAATGGATGATGTCGGAAAAATTTTCTCCGGCCATGCATTCGTTCGCTATGGATCGGCTAATAAGGAGAAAAAGGGGCATCTAGATTTTAATCTGTCCGGAAAAAAATGGGCCGTACTCAGTTCTCTTACCCTCACTGATCTAGGTGATCTGCGAATGGGTACGCATGCCCTAGGCTCCAGACCGCTATTTGGCGGCCGTCCTTATTATGTGGCCAGGATAGATGGGCGGGATAGTCTAGTGCTCAATAGCGATAGCTTAGTACAAAAAAAATCGGGTTATAAACAATTAGATATCATTCAGAAGTGGCTATACGTCCCGTCTCCAGGCCGGCGACATATTCTAAATCTGCAATTATCTACTAGTACTGATGTGCCGCGCTATGATCGCCTTACAGATCCGGCCAATGATGGTATAGGGCTTAATTATGCCGAGTGGTACTATGGACCCCAAAAGCGAATGATGAGTGCCTATTGCTATGAAAATGAACAGCTCTTCGATGGGCATAAAATGACCCTTAATCTGGCCTGGCAGCAATTGGAAGAAAGCCGACATCAGCGCAAGTTTAATAATGCTATGCTGCAGCATCGCACAGAACGGGTAAATGTATTAAATGCCAATGCCGGACTGCTCAAAAAGACAAGACGAACGGATTTTCGCTATGGTGCCGAAGCTAATATCCAATTTCTAAAATCTAAAGCCAGGGCAGAAGATATCGAGACTGGCACAGAAGAAAGCCTGGATACTCGATATCCGGATGGTGCTAACCGGATGAAAAATGCGGATGTATATGCTACTGCTACTCACAGAATTACAGAAAATTTGTCGGCAAATGGTGGATTGCGTATCGGGTTTTCCTTTCTCCATAGCGAAATAGCTGATGCCGGTTTTTTTGTCTTTCCCTTTAGCAGCATCACACAGAAAAATTTTACTTATAGCGGAAGTTTTGGCCTGGCCTGGCTTCCTTTTTCTACGTTGAAATTATCGGCACATGTCTCTTCGGGATTTCGTGTCCCTAATCTAGACGATTTGTCCAAAATCTTTGAGACTCAGGCAGGTAGTCTCATTATCCCCAATGAAAACCTGAAGCCTGAGAAAACCCTGTCCGGTGATATAGGGATAGAATTGCGCTCCGGTGATCACCTAAAATGGGAAAATACATGCTATTATACTTATTTTAATGACGCTATCGTTACAGTTCCTTTTTCCTACCAGGGACAAGACAGCATTTTATATGACGGTACGCTAAGCCGTGTATGGGCTAATCAAAATTTACGCAGGGCTTTTATTACCGGATTTTCTAGCATGCTCCATGCCCGTTTTATCAGCCATCTTTGGTCAAATGCCCAGGTGGCCTACACTTATGGACGTATAAAAGCAGAAAGCTTTATACCGCTGGATCATATAAGTCCCCTGTATGGAAGACTAGGTATGCGCTGGGAGGCTCAGCATTATACATTGGATTTTTATTCGCTCTTTAATGGAAAAAAAAAGATAGAAGATTATCTTCTAAATGGCGAAGACAATGAACAGTATGCACCTCTCGGTGGAATGCCATCTTGGTTTACTCTCAATATAAAAGCATCCTGGGTGATGAAGCCCTATATAACAATACAAGCGGGAATAGAAAATATTATGGACATCCGGTATAGAAGTTTTAGCTCAGGAATAAATTCCCCGGGGCGCCATATCTATGCTTCGCTGCGTGTACGGTGGTAGGAGACTGGGTATAAGGGGATTCATAGACAGCGGGAGGTGAACCCCCATTCTTTTTTCCCTATACATTGGTGAGATAGGTGGCTGTGCATTAAACCCAGAATCAGCATTAGAAATTTATGGCAAGAGAATTCTACTTTCTATCTATTTCTGTACTCATTTTTCTGTCCTCAATGTAGTTTTTACTACGTCTGCGGAAGAAAAATTCCGTGCCCCCTAGCTATTTTGTATCATTTCATTTCATAGCAAAGTCTAACGTTGGTTCAGGGTTTAAGAGATAACAAAAGCCAAATAATGAAATCATCTCTGGTGGTTTATTAATTTTCAGTTGTATGGGTCTCCTTTTTGATTATGGCTGCATTCGCCGCATAGACCATTCGCCTTTGGTTTTTATATAGGCTATGCGATCGTGTAATCGGCCGGGTCTTCCCTGCCAGAACTCAAAATAATTGGGCTGTATGAGATAGCCACCCCAGTTTTTAGGGCGAGGAATTTTTTCTTTGTCTTCATACTTTTTTTCCTGTTCGGCATATTTTTTTTCCAGCTCTTCACGGTTATCTATATAGCGACTTTGTTCGGAAGCCCAAGCTGCTAAGCGACTCTCTCGTGGGCGGGTATTAAAATACTCATCGCTGAGCTTCCCCGGCACTTCTTTTACTAATCCCTCTATGCGCACCTGACGCTCCAGCTGGTCCCAGTAAAATAGCAGGGCTGCCTGGGGATTATCCTCTATATCCATTCCTTTGCGGCTTTCATAATTAGTAAAAAAAACAAACCCATTCTCATCATAATGTCGCAATAATACGATACGGGCCGATGGACGACCGGCAAGATCGGCAGTTGCTAAGGTCATAGCATGGGGCTCCTTATGTCCCGACTGGAGGGCTTCTTGAAACCAGGCATCGAATGCCGGAAAAGGCAATAAGGGCATCAGAGCTTCTTTGAGTTCATCCTTTTGATAGTCTCGGCGGAGATGAAATAAATTTTCCATAGCGTAAAATTACACCTACAATAATAATTTGATACATAAAATGTAACTTTGAGTCTCCATGTCGCTAGTAGATCGCATAAAAAAAGAATTTGATCCCCACCCCCCCTTACAGGTAATAGCCTTTACACCCAATGGCTTTTTGGTAGAATCCTGCAATACCTTTCTAGATATGGAGAAACATCGAAATGATTCGCTATATAAGGTTTTGCCATTTTTAGAAGACCATCGCCGCTTTATATTGAATCTCTCAGATCGCACTGCAGCCCGTGAATTAAACCATCAATCTCTCTCCTTAGATGATGGGTCTATTATAGAGATGAGTGGCTACTTGTTTAAACGCGAAGGGTTTATCCTATTAACCCTGATGCCCGATGAACAAAAAAAACCATTTCCGGCTGAACCCTTCTCCCATAATAATGAGGTAGCTCTCTTAAAAGCCGAATTGGAAAAACTAAAGACCTCCCGCCATCTCAAAGCGGAATATTTTTATAAAATCGCCCACGACATAAAACTTCCACTCACCGAAATCGTAGGTACTACCTATATGCTCCAAAATTATATTCATAACGAAAAGGGTCAGGAATACCTAAAAGTACTCACACAGAGTGCGCTTACCCTAGATAAAATGCTTAAAGACTTGCTGGAATTTAGCCGCATGGAGAGTACTGATATCTCCTTTGAAAAAAAGCCATTTAGCATAGAAGAAGTCTTGTGGTTGGTGGTACGTGCTTACGATTATACCAGCGATCAAAAAAATATCCCCCTCTACTTGCGAATAGACCGGCGTATACCGCCTATAGTAATAGGTGACCCTGAACGCCTTACCCAGATCGTATATAATCTCATAGACAATGCGATGAAGTTTACCGATAAAGGTAACATAGAGATATGGGTAAATGTAACCCACTTACTAGACGCCTCCTGCGGAGTAGAATTTTCTGTGACCGATACCGGTATAGGCATACCGGCAGATAAGATAGATTCCATCTTCGAAGCCTATCATCAGGCAAATGAGGCAGAACATCATAAAAAAGGGATTGGACTAGGACTCAGCATCGTAAAACAATTAGTAGAATTACAAGGTGGAAGTGTATATGTAAACAGCCAAGTAGGCGAAGGCACAGTATTTAGAGTGAAACTGGAATTTCTATTGCCCACTGAGTAGTAGAACCTGCCTATGGGGAGATAAGCCCCGCATCCTACTTTACAGATACAGATATTAATAGAAAACAATTTATAATTCGAAAAAATATTTATTAAATCTGTAGATTTATCTTTTTTTTATCACCTATGAATACATTAAAAGACATTAGAGAAATGGATTTGGCCGGGCTTATCGCCGATATGGATAAGCTAGGCGAAAAACCATTTCGCGCTCGTCAGGTATATCATTGGTTATGGCAAAAATCATCGGTAAATTTCGATGATATGAGCAATCTATCTCTGGCCTTGCGGGAGAAGCTCAAAGCCCATTTTAGCCTTCCTACACTTAGCACCGATACTAGGCAGCAGAGTAGTGATGGGACCATAAAGCTGCGGTTTCATACCAGCGACCACCATGCCATAGAAGGAGTACTCATACCTATGGAAGACAGAATGACGGCTTGTGTATCCTCACAGGTAGGATGCAGTCTCACTTGTTCTTTTTGTGCCACCGGCAAGATGAAAAGAGAACGCAATCTCACAGCAGGAGAAATATATGATCAGGTAGTACTGCTGCAGCGCCAGGCATTACAAACCTATAAGCTGCCGCTCACTAATATCGTGTATATGGGTATGGGTGAGCCCCTGCTTAATTATGCAAATGTATTTAAGTCCGTGGATCATCTCACCTCCGAAGAGGGCCTAAATATGGCTGCCAAAAGAATTACCATATCTACTGCAGGCATAGCTAAAATGATAAAGAAAATAGCCGATGATGGATATAAGACGAAGCTGGCCCTCTCGCTTCATGCCGCCAATGATATAAAGCGCAATGAGATTATGCCTATAAATGTAAGCAATAGCCTAGAGTCGCTACGTGAGGCACTTTTGTACTATTTTCAAAAAACGAAGATACCCCTCACTTATGAATATATTCTTTTCGATAAGTTCAATGATAGTCTGCAGGATGCTGAGGAGCTATATGAGTTTAGCCGTGTGGTACCCTGCAAGATTAATATTATAGAATATAATCGCGTAGAGGGGGTAGAACTGCAGAAAGCTGTGGGCCAGCGATTAGAAGCATTTAAAAATTATCTGGAACGGAAATCTATTCTCAATACCTATAGGCAGAGCCGTGGCCGCGATATAGATGCCGCCTGTGGACAGCTGGCTAATAAAGGATAGGGGTGTTACTGGTCTGCCCCATTCTAGGCGGCAAGGGTGGTTTTGATCTGATAAGAGACCAGTGTGCAGTATAGATATTCTGGGTACTTATAGTAAGGTTTTGCATATTAGTAATAGAAATTTTTTATTAAAAAAAGGAGTGAGTAATATTTTTGTTTTTTAGGAAATAAAAACTTTTCGTCTAACAATAATAATCTCCAGAAACTATACCTGAAAAAATCTTTACACGAGTTGGGGACTCAATGAAGCACTGGATGGTACAAAATTTTCAGAGACGTACCTTTGAGCATTGGGCTAATGGTTTGGTGTAAGATTTATATCTCTTCGGCAGCGATATAAGTACTGTTTATTATTACCATCTGTTTTAATTAAAAACCTATTGGTTCATTTTCAGGGCGTGAAATAGATCTCTACTTCGCCACCAGCTGAAGGGAGAAACATACCGCAAAGGCCGTTCATAGGTCGCATTATCACGGGCTTTCCATTTAGAAGGCCATTCCATCCTTGATGCCAAGGCATCTGAAAAAGCAGGATAGCCGGATCTTTATTAAACACGGTTCCACGGATACGGTTTTGGGAGAAAAAACTTATTTTCAGCGAGTCGGGGGTATTAAGATCAGGATTAGAGTCATTTAAAATGAGCTTATTTATTTGATGCACTCTAGCGATGCTGTCCTCCTCTACTATAGCTGCGCGATGAAGGGTGCTATCCTTTCGGGCATTAGAAAGAAGGTCAAACTCTTCCAGTAGCAGGTAATGGGTATATACGATGCCCAAAGGCCGGAAATGTTTATTTTTATATATTTGACACCCATCGTTACGCCATAGCTGGTATCCGGCCGGCACTTCACTATTAAAGGTACGGTCTAAATAATACTTTACTCCCAGAAATCCATCCAATAGAGGTCGATCTTTATAATAGCCATACCATTTAAGATTTATATCCGTACTGTCTTCCAGTGCAGCAGTATGCGAAAGAAACCTGAGCCAGTAAGGGTCATTAAATGAACCATAGCCCACTATACTGTAGTAATTTTGAATAAGGCCATCATTGAGTCCATAATGTGCGGATGGAGCAGATGTATAGTTTTTGCGCAGCCTATAAAAACCTTTGTCGCGCTTTTTTATCCAACTAAGGGCCCCAATGGTTTCATCGAAATAGCCCTTACGGCCGAATATCTCTTCCGGTTCCACATAACCCCGTTTAGCATATACGCTATGCAAATTCAGCCATAGCTCCATTAAAAGCACCAGTACTAATCCGGAGAGTAAGAGCGGTGGTGAGATATTTTTTTTTCTGGCAAAATAGCTCAGTGTACCCATACCCATCAAGGCTAGGAGCGAGCCTATAAGAATATCTGTTTCTGCATAAAACTGGCTGGCGATGAAGATAGCAAGTATCGAAATACCGGCTAAGGACGAGATAAAAACCCTCGTCCATTTAGAAGGTTTCCGGGCAAAAATTTGCCAGCCACGAGCGGCCATTATCATCCAAAGAAAACTAAATAAAAAGGAAAACAATCCGCGTGTGCGATCGCCCTGAAATAGATTAAATGCCTCCAAAAAAACGGGAGATAGAAATGGGGTAAGACTCAATAGTAGCCATAGTATCCAAAACCATTCGCGATGTCGCAGACTTTGAACTACGGTAATGGCTATCATAGCCCATTGTACTTGGCCTAGATAGAGATGTGGCGATTCTAAGTAATTTTTCCAGCCGCGAAAATTAAGTCCATTGCCTATAAAATCCGTACCTATCACCTGGCTGAGGCTGCTGATATAAAATTTCATAGGTGCCCAGAGAGTAAATCTTTCTATATCGCTCAAGGTTTTAAAAATTTCTGCGGGAGTATTTATGCGGGGATGCAGCAGAATACGATGGTAATTAGATTCCCAAGCACCGAAGTTTATGAATATGGAGAGGATGATACCGCTCAGAATAGCTAACCCGGACAAAAAGGTTTTTTTTAAATATCCCTTTTTAGCGACATGTCGCTCGCGAAAAAAGATGTAAAGAAGGCATACCTCTAATGATATAGCCAGATAGGGACCGGGTTCTTGGGTGAGTATTCCTATGGGTAACAATAATCTTTTCCATCCCCCCATCCGGAATAGTTCATAACTGGCGATTAGAAAACAAAATTTCCAGACCCCATAGCTATCTATGAGCCAGGTGGTACCCACTGAGCTAGCCCCTCCAAATCCCAGCGAATAGGCCGCTAATGCACATATCCAGCCGGGAAATGCCCAGGTGCTGAAAATATAGAAGAGCAAGATAACTATGAATATCATTTTTAAATATTCCAGCAGGACTATTCTATAGGTGATATAATCCGGACCCAAAAGCTTTTCGCTAAGCAGGCTTTCTACGATTTTAATGGGATTATATTCTGCTCCCCGATAGATATTTTGTCCGGCACCATAGTAAAAAGACCAGCGCAGCGGAGCACCTTCTTCCCGAATATAGCGTTCATCATGTACCATACGCGGGTAGTAGGAGTTTACGGTATCACTGCCTATATCTGCAAAGAGAAAAACTTTTTTGCATAGGAGAAATGGAGAAAAGATAAAAAAACCCGTGAGGAGTACCAGCGCCATAAAAGGCTTAAAAGTCTCACGCGGGCCGGCCTTTATCCAATAATCTGCCCATAGAGAGATAGATTTATTCATACCTCCCTGCTCATCTTTTGTAAAAGCGGAAAACCCCATAATCCGTAGCGGTGAAAGAATAGACGGAAACTATTTTTTACCACACCTATACCATATTTTACACTTCGCTTAAAATTAATACTGGAAGCATCGGGAAAATAGCGGGTGGGACAGCTTATCTCTCCGATGGCATAGCCGTACCAGATGATCTGGCAAAGCATTTCATTATCGAAGATAAAATCATCACTATTCTCTTTAAATGGAATGGTTTCTAATACGTGGCGGGAATAGGCTCTATAGCCCGTATGGTATTCGCTGAGTTTAGCTCCGGTGAGGATATTTTGAGAAGCTGTGAGCAGGCGGTTAGAAAAGTATTTATATGCTGGCATTCCTCCCTGCAGTGCCCCGCCACCGAGTATGCGTGAACCCAATACCACGGGATATAATCCGGTGGCTATGAGATGAGCCATAGCCGGTATGAGTAGCGGACTGTACTGATAATCCGGATGCAGCATAATGATGATATCGGCATTTAGCTTAAGGGCATATTCGTAGCAGGATTTCTGATTGCCTCCATATCCTTTGTTTTGGTTGTGCTGTATGATATGTTTTATACCCAGTTCACGGGCTTTGGCTACGGTATGATCGTGGCTATGATCATCTACTAATACCAGTTCATCTACCAGATCATGGGATATTTCTGCATAAGTACGCTCCAGGGTTTTGGCGGCATTATAGGCAGGCATTACCACTACTATTTTTAGACCATTGATCATAATTTATTGGCTGCTATTTACCCATAGATTTTAGCAAGGCATCGCGATTTTTTCTGGCCGATGAATAACTGGGGGCTATTTTTAAGGCCTGGTCATAGTCTTGCATAGCACCTATAAAATCTTCTTTCAGGTGCCGTATAATAGCCCGGTTATTATAGGCCTGGGCATTATGGGGATTGAGCGCAATGGCTTTTTCATAGTCCTTATAGGCATCTTCATATTTTCCCATTTCGTGATAGAGATGTCCACGGCTGTTATATACGGCATCATCAGTTTGATTTATGGATAGGGCTTTATTAAAATCCTGAAGGGCAGCCGGTTTATTTTTCATAGCTTCATAGGCGATAGCTCTATTAGCATAAGCCTTATAGAAGCTCGGCTTCAGGGCTATTATTTTATCTAAGTCGCGGATAGACTCTTCATTCCAGTGCAGGGCATTATAGGCCAATGCCCGATTAAAATAGGCCAGCACATTCGTATCGTCCTGTTTTATAGCTGTAGTCCAGAGGGATTTAGAATCTTTCCAGGCGGGTAGTTGGCGCCAGGCGAGCATACCCAGTATGCCCACAAAAATAGCCGCAGCCAGCAGGCTCCATTGCGGCAAAGTATAGTGTGTATCTGGCCTGAAAAGGCTATAGATCCATTGAAGGAGAAAAATGATAAGACCCACGTAGGACAGATAGGAATAGCGGTCGGCCATTACTGCATTTCCCACCGTTATGAGCTGTAGTACCAGCACTAAGCCTAAGAAAAACATACCCAGCCCTAGGGATAGGCGATGATTATTGCGAATGAGATACCCTGCTCCTAGAGCCAGAGCCAGCACGAGGAGCGGCATAAGGTGAAAATAAAAGGGGAGCGATTCGGAGGTGCTAAATACAGGATAGGCATACAGTGGGCTGAGCTGTAGGGGCACAAAAAATTTTACTACATACATTACTAATCCATAGGAGGCAAAACATATTTTCTGCCATATAGAAAACTGCATCAAATCGGAGAGGGCCTCACTACGCTGTAGCTGTAGCGTGATGATTCCCATACCCAGTGCGATGAGAAAAAACGGCCATTTGCCCAATGCCGATTTTTTAGAAAAAGAAGCAGGCTTATATCCGTAGTCCATTAATAATAATACCAACGGAAATATCACTGCAGCCGGCTTGCTCAGTACCGAAAAAATAAAAAGCAATAGTGTGAGACCATACCATAAGCTCACCTTTTCTTCCAAGTATCGACTATAAGTGAGCATCCCACCCAGAAAAAATGCAGTATAGAGCACATCTTTCCGTTCGGAAATCCAAGCCACCGATTCTATGTGCATAGGATGGAGAGCAAATACTAAGGATCCCAGCAGGGGCCACCAGCCGAATCCGGAAAAAAGGCGGCGCAGGAGTACATATACAAGTACACTATTGAGTATATGCAATAGAATATTTTCCAGGTGAAAAGGAAAGGCTGTTTTGCCACCGGAGAGAGCCTGATCTAGACCCAGACTTATGATGGTGAGGGGGTGATAATTCCCGGCTACCGGAGTAGAAAAAATATCGCCCAGCCTATCGGCTCCAAAGAGGCGAACCATCGCATTATTTGTCACATAATCGGGATCGTCCCAGTTTATAAAATCATATCCGGTGGCTCGGTAATATAGCAAAGCAGTGAGTACAATAATAATAACCGGAGGCAGCCACCAAGTCATAGCTCCTACAGCAGTGCGAGAAGGAGGTTGTATTTTCTGATCTTTAGGGGTCACGATAAGGGATATACAGAAAGCCTGCAAAATAAAACTATTTTATGAACTAACCACCCCAATGGCCGCTATTTATTACCACCCTGCCTTCTAACCCTAAGCTGGGATTTTAGCTCTCTAAAATCATTCCCCTCTGCTTCCCTGTTTCTTCTCAGATGACCAATTTTTCCCTTTGGTGAATTTTTTTGTCCCCTTATCAGTGATTTTCATAGACATAATTACGAAAATATTTTTGTAATCCTGTCCGAAAGATTAGGGGGCTGAACTACATGGGGCACATAGATAATCTATTGTATGGAGCGATTTTACTGTTTCAGTTTAATGGGTTTATTATGGTAAATTTGCCGTGTTTTGCTCATTACATAAGTTGAAATTTATAGATAAGAAAGAATGAAAACGAAAATAAGATTTATAGACAAGTATCTAACACTTTGGATCTTCTTTGCCATGATGCTCGGAATCGGCTTAGGGTATTTTTTTCCTAACATAAAAACAGGGTTAGACAAATTTTCTATAGGCACAAGTAATATTCCGTTAGCTATTGGCTTAATTCTTATGATGTACCCGCCCTTAGCGAGAATAGATTATTCGCTTTTGCCCAAGGCATTTAAAGATAAAAGAGCTATGACAATTTCCTTGTTTCTAAATTGGATAGTAGGACCCATATTAATGTTCGTATTAGCCGTCCTCTTATTAAGTGATCAACCTAACTATATGGTGGGATTAATTCTAATCGGTCTGGCTCGCTGTATAGCCATGGTTATCGTATGGAATGACTTAGCAGGTGGAAACCGTGAGTATGGTGCATTGCTCATTGCGTTAAACAGCGTATTTCAGGTGATTACTTACAGTTTTTATGCTTGGCTATTTATAAATGTATTGCCCCATCAATTAGGCTTAGGCGATTTTAATATTCAAGTGCCTATGGGCGAAGTAGCACAAAGTGTTTTGTTTTATTTAGGCCTTCCCTTTTTAGCAGGTTTTTTAAGCAGAAAGATTTTAATAAAATCAAAGGGGATTACTTGGTATAATACCAAATTTGTTCCTAAAATTTCACCTATTACACTGTACGCCTTGCTTTTTACTATTGTATTAATGTTTAGTATAAAAGGTGATAAGATATTGGAATTGCCATTTGATGTTTTAAAAGTGGCCATACCCTTAGTGATCTATTTTGTAGGGATGTTTTTTGTAAGTTTTTATATTAATAAATCCATGAAAATCCCTTATGACAAGAACGCATCTATATCCTTTACAGCCACGGGAAACAATTTTGAATTGGCGATTGCCATAGCTATATCAGTATTTGGCATAGATTCTGCCCAGGCTTTCGTAGGCGTTATAGGGCCATTAGTGGAAGTGCCTGTCTTAATCCTCTTAGTGAAAACTAGCTTATTATTAAAGTATAAATAGTATCAATTATGTATAAAAAAATCATTGAAAGCATAGAATATTTTACTGCGGATAATTTATTAGCTGAGCGCAAAGAATTATTACAACCCTTAGTGGAGTATATTCAAGCTAAAAAAGACCATAACGAGATTATTCGTTTGAGTTTTATCTGTACGCATAATTCGCGTAGAAGCCATTTTTCTCAAGTTTGGGCACAAACCATGGCTTATCATTATGACATAAAGAATTTTTTTTGCTATTCGGGTGGTACAGAGGCTACAGCGATGTATCCGTATATGGCAATAGTGTTTGCTGAGCTAGGTTTTATAATTCAAAAATTGTGCGATACAGCTAACCCCGTATATGCAATCAAATATAGCGAAAATGAAAATCCTGTCATTTGTTTTTCTAAGGTGTACAATGATAGATATAATCCTAAAAGCCATTTTGGTGCCATCTTAAATTGCCATGATTCAGACTCAGCTTGTCCAATTATTTTTGGAGCTGAAGCAAAATTTCCTATTAACTATGAAGATCCTAAAATTTATGATAATACACCATTTCAATCTATAAAATATACTGAGAGATGTTTAGAAATAGCACAAGAAATGTGGTGGGTGTTTTCTCAAGTTAAATAAAATGGCGATTAGCCAGGTTATTTTATGGTGCTTTTTTTTTCTGCATAAAATATTCATAAGTAAGCTTCATACCCTCTTGGCGTGCCACCACCGGCGACCATCCAAAAAGTGATTGTGCTAGTTCAATATTGGGTTGGCGGATCTTAGGATCATCGGTAGGCAGGGGGTGATAAGTGATACCTAGGTTTTTTTCAAAAAGCGTAATCACTTCATCTGCAAACTGGCGAATGGTAATCTCTGCAGGATTGCCCATATTTACTGGCAGATGGTAATCGCTCATAAGCAAACGATAGATACCTTCTACCAGATCATCTACATAGCAAAAGCTCCTTGTCTGGGAGCCATCACCATAGATGGTGAGGGGAAGTCCTTTCATGGCTTGGTCATAAAAATTGGGCAGGACGCGTCCATCATTGAGGCGCATACGCGGCCCATAGGTATTAAAAATGCGTACAATACCGGTATTGACTCCATGATAGGTATGATATGCCATCGTAATGGCTTCTTGAAATCGCTTAGCTTCATCATATACCCCCCTGGGACCCACTGAATTTACATTTCCCCAGTAGTCCTCTTTTTGGGGATGTACTAATGGATCGCCATACACTTCAGAAGTAGAAGCCACTACTATGCGTGCATTTTTTGTTTTAGATACTCCGAGACAGTTATGTGTACCCAGAGATCCTACTTTCAGTGTTTGTATAGGCCAGTTCAGATAATCTACGGGTGAAGCAGGAGATGCAAAATGTAATAGATAATCCAGAGTACCTGATATATGAATATACTTACTCACATCGTGATGAAAAAACTCAAACTGTGGCAGTGCCAAAAGATGAGAGAGATTATCCATATTTCCTGTGATAAGATTATCCATACCGATGACATGAAATCCTTCTTTAATAAATCGATCACAGAGATGCGAACCTATAAATCCGGCGGCACCAGTGATGAGTATTCTCTTTGGTGATGGCATTATTATTAATTATTTATTTTAATGATTAATTAATAAATGGGAAAGGATGAGGGCAAAAGTAAATCGGGGAATATGGTTCTGCGTCCGATGCTGTTATAATAGAATCCCAGCTTTTCCATATCTTCCGGTTGTAGCACATTGCGGCCATCGAAAATGACACGGCGTTTCATTCGAGCGATTACTTTGTCGAAATCCGGCACCCTAAACTCCGACCACTCGGTGATAATGAGGAGGGCATGGGCGCCATCTAATACTTCATATTCATTTTGGCCATAGGAAATGCGATTGCCAAATATGCCTTTGGCATTGGGCATAGCCTCCGGATCGAAAGCGGCAATGCTAGCCCCCGCGCCGAGCAAATCTTCTATAATATACAGGGCAGGTGCTTCGCGGATATCATCGGTATTGGGTTTAAAAGCCAGACCCCATATAGCGATTTTCATCCCTTCCAGGTGATGGCCAAAAAAGCCTTTCACCTTTTCGGCCAGCAGGGTTTTCTGTTTATCATTAGTTCGGATCACAGCATCTAATAACTTAAAATCATACTGGTACTGGCCGGCAGTGCGATGCAGGGCCATCACATCTTTAGGAAAACAGGAGCCGCCATAGCCTACTCCGGGGAAAAGAAAACGCTTACCTATGCGGCTATCGCTGCCCATTCCCACACGAACCTTGTCAACATTAGCCCCCACTTTTTCGCAGAGATTAGCCAGCTCATTCATAAAGGTGATACGGGTGGCCAGATAGGCATTGGCGGCATATTTAGTCAATTCTGCTGAGCGGGGATCCATAAAATAGACCGGATTTCCCTGCCTCACAAATGGCTCATAGAGCTTGCCCATAAGCTCCCTAGCAGCGGGCGTATGGGCACCTATCACCACCCGATCCGGCTTCATAAAATCCTCTACCGCACAGCCCTCTCGCAGAAACTCCGGATTGCTCACCACATCTACCTTTATACCGCATTTTTCATCGAAGATGGCCTGTACTTTTTCTGCCGTGCCCACCGGTACTGTACTTTTATTTACTATTATTTTATAATCGGTGATATGTTCGGCAAGTTTATGGGCTACCGCTAGGATATAGGATAGATCGGCACTGCCATCCTCGCCAGGAGGTGTGGGGAGGGCCAGAAAAATGATGGCGGCATCGCTAATGCCCTCGGCCAGATCCGTAGTAAAAAACAAGTGCTCGTGGCGGATATTGCGCTCCAGTAGCGTCTCTAGATCGGGTTCATAAATGGGGCATTTGCCCAGGCGCAGGGTGGCTATTTTCGCCTCGTCTATGTCCACACAGGTCACAGAATTGCCATTTTCTGCAAAACAAGTACCGGTAACCAGGCCTACATAGCCCGTGCCTATGACTGAGAGTTTCATAATATTATAGAGATAGAAAACATTAAAAACATTTTACTAAGCATACGAAGCCAGATCTTATCATCCCGCCTTTCCCGATAATAATACCAAAATTATTAGAGAAGAAATAGAGTAAATGGTCACAAAGGTAGGTAGTTTAGAAATTAATTATAGTATTACAATGAAATTTATAAAAAAAGTAGTAGTCTATGAACGAGATATATCAATATAATACCGAAATGTCATATAAAATGCCCCAATTAGTGTCTTTTTAGAAAAAAAGGCAACACATTTGTTTTTTTAGCTATCTTTGCAGCAAAAAAAATGACATTGATCCTCAGTAATTTTAAATTTTTATGTCTGGCAAAATCTTTTGGGGTAGATTTTACTAAGAATAAAACTTTAGCTGATTCATAAACTGGACAGTAGCTTGTGATGTTATTAAAATGATGCAAATGACCCATCCTTTGAGATTATTTTTTCTTCTAATGACACTTTCTCCGGTTATGCCTACTGCCCTTTTGACACAGTCTTTGAAAGATATGATCCTGATACCATCACGATACTTTAACATGGGATCAGAAAACTCCGAATTTCAGGATGCTTCACCTCTACATAAAGTTTGGGTAGATAGTTTTTATGTAGATCAGCATGAAGCTACCAATGCAGAGTTTGCAACTTTTATAGCGGCTACGGGATATGTTACAGTCGCAGAAAGAAAGCTGTATTCAAAAGATTTCATCGGTGTTCCACAAGAATTATTAGTACCGGGCAGTTTGGTTTTTAACCCGGATGCGATATCAGCTACAGGTTTCTGGTGGACATATCAGCCGGGTGCCTGCTGGCATAAACCTGACGGACACAGCCTGCTGACATCGGCTATGGACAGCTATCCTGTAGTACATGTTGCTCATGAAGATGCCCAATCCTATTGTCAATGGCGAGGAAAACGATTGCTCACAGAAGCCGAATGGGAGTATGCTGCACGAGGAGAAGAATCAGGACACTATTACTGGGGAGATAGTATATTATTAGGAGGAAAACACCAAGCTAATCTTTTTCAAGGGGATTTTCCCTTGGCTGACTTAGCAGAAGACGGTTACTCAGGAATAGCTCCTATTAAGAGTTATAACCCCGACAGTCGTGGAATATATGACCTCACCGGTAATGTATGGGAATGGTGCAGCGATTTGTATGACAATAGGTATTATGCAAATAGCCCGATAATGAATCCTAAAGGACCAATTATATGTCACGATCCTACCGAGCCGCAGGTAATAAAGCATGTGATACGTGGGGGATCATTTCTGTGTAGTGCAAGCTATTGTAGTAGGTATCTGGCTGGAGCTAGAAATAGTTGTGAAATAAATACTTCCAGCAACCATCTGGGGGTGAGATGTGGGCGTTCAGTAGGTAACTAATGAGTAAGTTTATGAAGATTATCAGAATAGTTTCGATATTTTATTTTGTTTTTTTAAGTTGTTTAGGTATTTATGCCAAGTCAGAAATAAACTACTTTTGCGCGGTGCTTTTTATCAAAAAATCTCATCAATTTCAAGACATAATGAATTCCCAAAAATTGCTCGCAAGTGGCTATTTAAAGTGTTTTTGAAAAACTACTATGTAAAACATGAAATTTAATTTTGAGTATATTCTATTGCGATTCCTGCGTAAAAAGATATTTACAGGAAAGACTCTGAGATTGGTTCATTCTATAATACCTTATTACGAGGTAAATAAAAATGAAGTAATTCCTGATGAGATAATAGATATATATGAGGAACTATTTAGGAGCGAAAAAATTAATCTGTCTGGAAAAACAATTCTCGAAATTGGTTGCGGCGCTACGAATAGTGTAGGATATATTCTTCAATCTAAATATAATTGCAAGATATATTGTAATGAACCTTATGAAGTTTATGATGTAAAATTAGATCAAAACATACAGGATCAGTTAATAAAAAATGGCTATAAATTTGACAAAACTAAGATACTACGCAATCAAAGTATAGAAGAAATTAAAGACAAAGTTGATGTAGTAATATCGAAATCGGTATTAGAACATGTTTATGATTTAGATAAGCTATTTGCACAACTAAAGTCTGTAACAAAAGAAGAAGCTAATATGATTCATGTCGTGGACTTTAGAGATCATTTCTTTAAATATCCCTTCGAGTTTCTTAAATTTTCGGATACTGTTTGGCGTAAATGGCTTGATTCTGGTACATTGCCAAGGAACAGGACATATGATGTGGAGAATGTGTTAAAAAAATTTGGATTTAAGTATAGGGTAACCAATGTAGAGAGACTGGAAGAAGAATTTCAAAAAGTGAAGCCTTACCTCGATCAAAAATATGCGGGTAAAATGGACGATGAATTAAATATTTCGTGGGCTACCTATATAAGTTAAATGAAAATACCAGCAGCCGATAAGGAAATCAGGGTATTGCACATTATAGACTTAATGTCTGTAGGTGGTGCTCAGAGTATGGTCATGGAGTTTATGCGTACGCATTCTTGGCCTACTGAAACATTTGTTTTAAGAAGGAGTGAGAATGAAAAAGTAAGTCCTGGTGAAATAGGGTTTATTTTTAATGAATCGAGTACAAAGTACGGTTTTGGTGGGATAAATTCAATTATTAGACTCATTAAAGATAAGAACTACAATGTCATTCACTGCCATTTGTTTAGATCTCTTGTTTATGGTATTATTGTTAAAATCATATTGGGAAAGAAGATTAAATTCTTGTATCACGAACATGGACAGGCGATTGGTAGTGAGACAGGAAGCAAGGTTGAACAGGCATTGTATTGGATATTTATGAAAAGTTCCCAACTTTTTGTTGATAGGTATATAGCTATCAGTAATTATGTAGGACAGGCTATGCATCGCAAGTATGGAATATTAGATTCTAAAATCGATGTGATACATAATTTTGTTTCGGATAAATTTTATGAACCAAAGCCTTTAAAACATGGTGCGATAAATTCAGTAGGATTTGCTGGCAGAATTGTACAAAGAAAAGGTTGGAGAGAATTCGTAAAAATAGCAAAAATAGTAAACAAACTATCCCCAGAAATTAACTTTTTAATTGCAGGTACAGGATTAGAGGAGGAGATGCTTAAGAATGAAATTAGAGAATGTCCATTTATTGATTATATCGGATTTCAAAAGGATATGGTTTCATATTATAGACTATTAGATATATTTGTTGTGACAGCTGAATGGGAACCTATGGGTCTAACACATTTAGAAGCCCAAGCTTGTGGAGTAGTTGTGGTTTCATATTATCTTAGTGGATTAATTGAAACTATTAATGAAGATAATTCCATAATAGTAACATCAAGAGATAGCACCATAATGGCAAATCAAATAGTTCGATTATGTAATGACTCGAAATCGTATGCAAAATTATCAAAATTATCAAGAAATAATTCAGAATTATATTTGCTCGATAAATATAATTCTATTTTGGAAATGGCATACGTAAGTGTTTAGCAGTTAATAAAGAAAAATGAAATAAATGAAAAAAGTGAGTATATTCTGTATAGGAGCGGCAAGAGCTGGCACAACTTGGATTGCATCTAATTTAGCTAGAAACCCCAATATATTTGTGCCAAATGAGAAGGAACTAAATTATTTTAATAAAAACACTAATTTAATACCCGATAAAATTAATCCAGATTATTCAAAAAGTATAAACTGGTTTCATCAGCGATACTTTGCTTCAAGTACCCATAATCAATTATGGGCAGATTGTTCAGTTAGCTATATGCTATTTTCTAATTGTGCACAAGATATTCACAGGTATAATCCGGAATCAAAGATAGTAATATCGTTAAGAAATCCAATAGATCAAACAGTTAGTCTATACTTTTATTTTATTCAAATTGGAATAATTGAAGATATTCCTTTTGAAGTCGCCATTGAAAAGTATAAGAATATTCTTTTTTTGGGGAAATATTATGAACAGTTAGTACCATACTTAAAAGTTTTCAGAAGAGATCAGATATTAATTCTGTATTATAAGGATATAAAAAGTGGTCCAGAACAAGAGTTAATAAAATTATTTACCTTTTTAGAAGTTGATTTTGACATGAATAACCTGTTGCTTGATAGGGTTAATAAAACTGGGAAATCACGATATCCATATGTCAATCATTTTATACAAAGCGCCAGAAAGTTTATTCATAAGAATAATTTAACTTTCTTGCTGCCAATAGTTCATAGCCTAAGAATCGAAAAATTATCAGATTATATAGTAAAAATTAACTACATAGAATCAAATGAAATAAATTTTGATTTTATTAAAACCAAGCATTATCAAATGTTATGGAGTTATTATGAAGAAGATTTTACTAAGTTAGCTTCTTTGCTAGGGGAAGAATTTAATAAGTTAAAATAAATAATCATTTGATGGAAAATAGAACCCAAATATTAAAAAATCCAAGTCCTGAATTAGTCTTAAGGATTAATGAACTATACCATGATTTTGAAAAAGATAAGTATAGTGGAAGGCATCCGGAAATTTATAATAAGGAGAAATCTAGGTTGGAAAGTTTGTTTTCAAAGTATTTAGATCATAATGTAAACTATGTCTGTTTAGATTATGGTGCTGGGACTGGATTCGTTTCTGGTATATTAGCAAATTATTTACAAGAGGAGGATGTATTAATGGCTGCAGATATTTCTAAAGAAATTTTAGAATCATGCAAAGAGTATTTATATAGTAGAAATTTTACTTGTCAGATAGTTTTTAAGAAAATAGATACTCAAATAATCCCTGTTGCTGATAATTCAGTTGATTTGATTGTGATAAATTCTGTATTGCATCATCTTCCCAATATAGAATTGTTTTCCATGGAAGCACATAGGATACTAAGTAAAGGTGGTAAAATTATTGTATGCCATGAGCCATATAATGGAAAACAGTATAGCAGGTTCCATCAATGTTTAATTTCTAGTATTAAAATATTTAATGAACCCATAAATTTTATTTCACAGGTAATAGGTAAATCACAAACTGTTGAGTCTGTTGTCAGAAAAATGGTATCTATTGTCAGTAGCTCATATCGTGATCGAAATACTATGTTAGATAATATTTCAAAAATTCTTGTGAAGGAGAAATTACTTTCTTTTCAGTTATCAGGCACTGAGATTCAAAAATTAGTTGATGTACAAGTTGAACGTGGATTTACTAAGGAAGTATTATTTAAAGAAGTGTTTAAAAATTTCAAGCTTTTAGATTTAGATATTTATAATCATTTGGGTTACTGCAATGGCAAACTCTGTAATTGGTTAGAATCTTATTTTAAGAAAAGATACCCAGAGTCTGGAAGTATGGTAGCTTTTGTAATGATTAAATACTAGGATTAATGATTTTTGGTAGGATAGGAGAAATAAATTAATCACGTTAATTTTGCTTTAAGTTAATTTTAAAATTATGAATTATGCCCAAATTGTTTTATAGAGATAATATAGGTGAACTCTTTGTTGAGCCGATAGACCATCGCAGAAGAAGGTTGAAGGTCGTATCGTTTGATCCTAAATTTCATATTTTTAGAAGTGAATGCATCACTTCATACAGTGATGAACTTTTAGTTAAAATCATTGAAATAAAAGGATTACGCGGCTTATGCGATGAAGTATTAAGAGAGCAGGATGAAAGCTATATTCTGAAGCCATTGGAATTTGCGATTCTAAGCTATATAAGCGAAGATAGTTTGGTTGATAAAAGGATTTTGGATTTTGGTTGTGGATTGGGTGCTAGTACAATTGTAATGAGCAAAAGATTTCAGCAACTTAGTTTAGTTGGCATCGAGTTGAATCGAAAGGCAATCGAAGTCTGTAACCTAAGGAAGCAATTTTATTTATTGGACAACTTATATTTTATTAGTTCGCCAAGCGGCAGCGAACTTCCTCCAGATATTGGTGAGTTTGACCTTATCATTTTAAATGCAGTTTATGAACATTTGCTTCCTACAGAAAGACCGATAATTTTTAAATTGCTATGGTCTGTATTAAGACCTGGAGGCTCAATCATTATTAACGAAACACCTTATAGGTGGTTTCCGGTTGAAACACATACAACGGAAGGATTCCCACTAATTAATTATTTGCCAGATAAAATAACTTATTATCTAGTAAGTAAATTTTCATCGAAAATGTATGGTAAAAATTTTGATTGGCAGGGATTATTAAGAGGAGGTATTAGAGATGGAAGTGAGACAGAAGTAGTAAGTATTTTATCATCTGAAGTAAATAAGCCAAAGGTATTGGCTCCAATTCGTCTTGGAATGAGGGATAGAATTGATATATTTTTTGCTTCATTACAGACGAATAGATTGCCCAAAAGCAAACGCATTATCTTACAGAAGAGTTTAAAAATTTTTAAATTATTGACTGGAATTACTGCTGCACCTACCTTGACTTTGTGTTTGTATAAGGATCGTTAATTCTGAACTGTTTTCTTTTATTTATCATTAGTATTAAACATGAACGAAGTTAATTTTATTGGTCTTGGGGTACATAAAGCGGGTACGACATTTATTTACGAGATGTTGTTACAACACCCAGAAGTTTCGTTTCCAATACAGAAGGAGATAAGGTATTTTAATAGATATTTAGTAGAGGATCCTGCATTTTCGCAGCTAAACCCTAAGTTTGATAACAATTTTGAGTGGTATTTAAGCTGCTTTGGTAAAAAATCCACTAACCATAAGTTTGGTGAGATTTCCCCAATGTATTTTTGTGATCCATGTGCACCACAAAAAATATTTGATACCGCTCCTAATGCAAAATTATTTGTAGTAGTTCGGAATCCTATTGACCGAACTTTTTCTCATTTTTTGATGAATACGGTGAAGTTTAAGAAAAGTGAGTATAAGATACAAGACATGTTAAATCCTGCATATAAGTATATAAAGTATAGCTTATATGGAGAGTCTTTGGAAAGATACCTGATGCTTTTTCCACGGAATCAGCTGATGGTGATTGAACATCAAGAGTTGATAAATAACCCGATAGAAGTACTTAAAGCCTTGTGCCGTCATATTGGGATTGACGATTCATCTAATTTTAAGGGAAGTGAAAAAAAAATTAATGAATTTAGTGAAAGCATAATACCCAAATTGGACATATTTTTTTATTCTGTAAAAGACTTATTACATAAAATGGGTTTTAAAAGAGTAATTTCTATGGTTCAAAAAACTGGTTTGCCTAAGATAATACATGATTTTAATTCAAAGGATTCTGATAAACCGAGGCTAACGATGGAGGTTAGGCAAAAAATTTATGCGATTTTAGAAGGTGACATTGAAAAATTCGAAACTCTTATTGAAAAGTCATATAGTCATTGGCATTAGGCAATATTTTCTATGATTATTTGCTGAATTGAATTATTTTTGCATATATTTTACGAATATGATGATAAAGTTTAGAAAGTGTCCGATATGTGAAAGTTCAAATGGTGAAATTAAGCATAATCTAAATGGATATGATTTAATCAAATGTTCACGTTGTTCAATGGTTTTTGCAGATGTGGACGAGAATGCCGTACATGCTAAAAATGTTTACCCAGAGTCTAAATTGGAGAATTACTACAAGGATGAAACAGTGTATACATTGTATTTTTATGATTTTACTTTGAAACGAATAAAAGAATATTTCAATAGAGATGCCGGAAAAATAAGAATACTAGACTTTGGAGGAGGAAGTGGTATTTTTATGAGGAGGGCTCAAGCACAAGGATTTGATATAATAGGTGTAGATTACTCTCCTTATGCTAAAAAGGCTGCTAAGTTGTTTAACCTTAAGTTACTGAATACAATGCTTACTCCTGATCTTTTTGAGAAAGAAAGTTTTGAGGTGGTTTTTTCTCATGCTACCTATGAGCATTTAAATGATCCAGGTAATATTACAGAGATGCTAGCTCCTTTTTTGAAAAAAGATGGTCTTTTTATTATTACTGGTGTACCTAATTACAATACCGCTACAATACATCTATTCAGAAATTTTTGGAGAAACATGCCCCCAGGCCATGTAAATTTTTGGACGAAAAGCTCCTTAAATAATCTCGCCAGAAAATTTAAGTTTGAGGTGAAAGTAAATAGAACTTATGGATACAATGTCTGGTATATTCAAGAAAAATTAAATTCAATCAAAAAACTTTTGGAGTCAGAGAATGTGGTTATTCCAGATAAGAATCCGCTCTATGTTAATTCTGAAAATTTGGAATTAACTTTTTTGCAAAAAATAATTTCTAGGATATATTTTGATTTTAGTGTGCCAAGGGTTGGTCAAAGTGTGGAATTTTGGGGGATTAAAAAATAATAGCTATGCTGAAAATAGTTCAGCCCCCTAATCAATCGGACAGGATTACAAAAATATTTTCGTAATTATGTCTATGAAAATCACTGATGGCGGGACAAAAAAGTTCACCAAAGAAGAAAAATGGGCCATCTTAGAAGAAGCAGGGAAGCGGGGAGTAAAGTATCCGTTCCACTAAGTACAGGGTGGTGGATTTGAGGATTTTTGATTAGGGAGATTTTTTCCAGTTTTGGGGTAGAAGGCTGGCTATATCGCTGATTACTCGTAAAGGGTATCATACACAGAAGCTTATACAGTCTCTTAGCAAATGAAGATTCGTGCCGCTAGGTAATAGCAGCCTATTTCCATTTGCATAAATAATAATAAATCCCTGCTCTTCGCCTATTTGGGTATCTGTAATTTCAGG
>Ga0114938_1000191_pt1 | contig 48947 bp, 46 predicted proteins | sample AshMeaBigSpring_FD_88675 | JGI IMG/M metagenome (GOLD analysis project Ga0114938, IMG submission 88675) | Groundwater microbial communities from Big Spring, Nevada to study Microbial Dark Matter (Phase II) - Ash Meadows Big Spring | ecosystem: Environmental > Aquatic > Deep subsurface >...
CCGACCCCCAGTCCCCCAGACTGGTGCGCTAACCAGGCTGCGCTACGCTCCGAGCTTCGAGGATCAAGCGTCTGGGCGACGTGATCGACGGTTGCAGCCATCTCGCGGGGCCCGGAGCGACGCTCGCGGCGGAGAAGGCTGCCGGCCGGTGGGGTTCCGGACTGGGGCCTCGTCTAGCAGAGCGGGCGCCGCAGCGCTACAGCGTTGTCATGCCCATCGTTGTCACGCCCGCGTGGTCGCCCGAAGCGACGAGCGGTCGGCCGGCGGTCCCAGCGCCAATATCGCCCACTGCCTGCTGCCTGCTGCCTGCTGCCGCCGCTTCACCCGGCCCCCGCACCCAGCAACTTGCGGCGCAGATCGCGACCGCTGATCGGCTCGGCTCGCTTGACCTCGCGCGCCGGCGGCGGAACGAGACCCGTAAGATCCGCCGGCTGCATCGCCTCGCTGAACGTGCCCGTGCTGCCGCTCACGAACTGCACACCCAGGCCCTCCGGACCCTCATGGCGGAGCTGGCAGATGACGTCGACACGATGCGTCTCGGCGATCAGCCGGAAATGGCCGCGCGCCCGGATCGGCTGGTCGAGTTGCAGCAGCGCGCCGTGCTCGGAGAAGTTCTTGACGATGCATGCGAGGGACCCCTGGCCGGGCACGATCACCACCGCCGCGATGCGGCTGTCGCGCCGCCCGAAGGCGCGCCGGTCACCGCCCTTGCTGTCTGCAAACGACATGAAATGCCCCTGGCGGGCGAAGTGCGCCCGAGCCTCGACCATAGCAGCGGGCGGTGTGGAACTGCTCAAGCCGGCCCCGACAATTTTAGGTAAGATATGCCGATGGCGACCCTCGCGACGGCACGTCCGCAGGCCGCCTTCGCCAGTGTCGGCGCGCCTCCACTTCCCCCTCGGAGCGAAGCCCGGTAGTCTCGGCTCCGACCCATTCAGGAGCCCCCGCGCCCATGCCCATGCAGCCCCAGGAGATCGAGACGCTGATCCGATCGAAATTCCCCGATGCCCTGATCGACATCAAGGATCTCGCCGGCGACGGCGACCACTATGCCGCCCACGTCGTCTCGGCCGCGTTCAAGGGCAAGTCGCGCGTCCAGCAGCACCAGATGATCTACGATGCGCTCGGCGGGCGCATGGGCGGCGCGCTGCATGCCCTCGCACTGACGACCGCGGTGCCGCCGGAGTGAGGCCCTCCGCCATTGACTTGCGGGGGCCCCTCCCCCCATCTAACGGCGACGGGCGAGAGGGCCCGCGCGAAGCAACGAAGGACCCCCGGATGAGCAACCAGCAGGCCGTTCACGACCACATCCGCAAGCTCGTGTCGGACAACGACGTCGTGCTCTTCATGAAGGGCAACAAGAGCATGGCGCAGTGCGGCTTCTCCCATCAGGTCGACACGATCCTCCAGCACCTCGGCGTCGACTACAAGGACGTCAATGTGCTCGCCGACGTGGCCATCCGCGACGGCATCAAGACGTTCTCCAACTGGCCGACGATCCCCCAGCTCTACGTCAAGGGCGAGTTCCAGGGCGGCTGCGACATCGTCAAGGAGATGTTCCAGTCGGGCGAGCTCGCCGCGCTCCTGACGGAAAAGGGCGTGCCTCACACGAAGAAGACCGCGGTGGCGTAGGCTCTTTGCGCCGGAATAACGGACCTGGCGCCTAAATTTCGCCGCCGCCCCGCCGTCCAACCGTGGGGCGGCGGCGGGCATTTCGGGCGGCCGCGTGGCATCCAGGCGTGCTCATGGGGACGCGGCCGGCAGGGAGACGCGCATGACGCTCGGGGGGCGGCGGTTCCTGTTGAGCCTCGCGATCATCGGCGCGAGCGTCTGCCTCGCGCTCGGCGTCAGCCTGCCGATCATCAAGCTCACCAAGTATGTGTTCTGGTCGACGGAGCACTCGCTCCTCTCGACGGTGCACGTGCTGATCAAGACGGGCCAGCATTTCCTCGGCGTCACGGTGCTCGTGTTCTCGATCGTCTTCCCGGTAGTCAAGCTGCTCTACCTGCTGATGGTCTCGACGCTGCCGGCGGCGGAGCTTTCCCGCCAGCGCCGTCGCCTCAGGGCGATCGAGTGGCTCGGCAAATGGTCGATGCACGACGTGCTGGTCCTGGCGCTGACGATCTTCTTCATCAAGAGCCAGGGCGTCTACGACGCGGCGAGCCTGACCGGCGTCTATTTCTTCACCGCCGCGGTCGTGCTGATGATCCTCGCCTACGCCTGGCTGCGCACCGACCCGCCGGCCCCAGCGGAGCCCACAACCGCGCGCGGTGCGACCGCGCTGCCGGAGCGTATGTCGGACCGCCTCGCGGGGCTGCAGGGCGCGATCGTGGCGGCGCCGACGCCGCCGCGCAGCGAGCCCCCGCCCGGCACCTCGGCGCGGCGCTCGACGGTGCGCAACTTCGTGCTCTCGTTCTTCATCATCCTGGCGACGGTGTTCTTCGCGCTCGGCATCATCCTGCCGGTGATCCGCTTCACGACCGTCTACGTATGGACCAACGAGCACTCGATCGCGACCATCCTGTGGGCGCTCTACAAGAACCAGGAGTACTTCCTCGGCGGAGTGCTGTTCGCGTTCTCGATCTTCTTCCCGTTCCTCAAGCTCTTCTACCTGCTGACCCTGGTCACCTCGCCCGACCTGCCGCAGGAGTTCCGCGCCCGCTCGATCGCCACCATGGAATGGCTCGGGCGCTACTCGATGACCGACGTGATGGTGCTCGCGCTGATGATCTTCTACGTCAACAGCTCCGGCTACACCGAGGCGCGGGTGATGCCGGGGCTCTACTTCTTCATGGCGAGCGCGCTGATGACCATGCTCGCCTACGGCTGGGCGAATACGGTGCCGGGAAGCCGCCGCAGTGTCGAGCCGCTGCCCCGCTTCGCCGAGGCCGGGCGGAAGGCCGCGTAGGGGCGCAAGCAAGTCACGGCCTGCCGGCGCTCACTCCTGCCGCTCTCCCTGCCGTGCGCGCAGCAAAGCGAACGACGCGAGCGATGCGCCGCCGACCCGGGATTCTTACCTTTCAGGACTTGCGTCGGCGCATGGTAACGACCTCGAATACATGGCGCCTCGTGCGCTGCGTTCGGCGGTGCAGCATACTCGAGTTCCACTTTCGTTCCACTCGAATTTGTGGCAAAGCTTGAGACGGCCCAATGGGGTGATTCGACATGCGGGTTGCGGCGCTCTTCGCCGGCATCGGCGGACTGGAGCTCGGCTTGGATAGAGCCGGGCACGAGACCGTCATGACCTGCGAGATCTGGGAACCAGCCGTCGCCGTCCTCGGCAGGCATTTCACCGACGTGCCGAACCGACCCGACGTGCGGAAGTTGAAAGCTCTGCCGCGAGACGTCGACCTCCTGACTGCCGGCTTCCCGTGCCAGGACCTCTCGCAAGCCGGCATGACGGCCGGCATCGCCGGGAAGCGATCGGGGCTGGTCGATCACGTGTTCCGGCTGCTCGATCGACGCAAGGTAGCGGTGGTCGTTCTGGAGAACGTATCGTTCATGCTGCAGCTCGAAAAGGGCGCGGCCATGAACAGGCTCACCAGCGCGTTCGAGGAGCGCGGGTATCGCTGGGCGTACCGGACGGTCAATTCGCTCGCATTCCTCCCGCAGCGCCGCGAGCGTGTGTTTTTCGTCGCGAGCTGCGGCGACGTCGATCCGGAGAAGGTCCTCTTCGCGGATCAGGCCAACCCGCCCGAGAAAGCGACTAGGCTCAAGACGCACGCTCACGGCTTCTATTGGACGGAAGGAACGCGCGGTCTCGGGTGGGCGCCGGATGCTGTCCCGACCCTGAAGAACGGATCGACGGTCGGTATTCCATCGCCGCCTGCGATCCTCATGCCGGACGGACGCATCATCAAGCCCGATATCCGCGACGTGGAGCGCCTGCAGGGCTTCCTGGAAGACTGGACCGCAATCGCACCCGAGCGGTTGCGCTGGTCTCTCGTCGGCAATGCCGTGACCGTGCCGGTTGCCGCATGGCTCGGTCGTCGTTTGATCGAGCCCGGTTTCTATTTCGGCGAACTCGATGCGCCCTGGCCGAAGCAGAAGGCGTGGCCCCGATCGGCGCGCTTCGACGGCGGGAAACGGATCGCGGTCGCCATCGGCGATTTCCCGACGTGGGCGAAGCGCGAGCCGCTGCACAAGTTCCTGCGCCATGAAGGCACTATGCTTTCCGAGCGCGCCACCGCCGGGTTCCTCGGCAGAGCCGAAGCATCGTGCTTACGGTTCGTGCCCGGTTTCCTGGACGCTGCGCACCGACATCTCGCGCGCATGCGATCGGGTGTAACGGTAGTCCCGCCCGGCCGGCCCACCAGAGCGCGGACCAAGCCGACGCCGTCGAAGAAGCCCTCGCAGCCGATGTTGATCGCGGCGGAGTGACCATGTCCGCACTGGAAACCGATTGTGCGCGAAGCGCGCTCATGCGTCGCGTACGGCAACGCGGGACGCCCGCAGAAAAGATCGTCGCGAATGCCTGTCGCGAAGCCGGACTTCGCTACCGCCTGAACGTCAGATCCCTTCCGGGATCGCCCGATCTCGCCAACAAGAAAGATCGCTGGGCCATCTTCGTCAACGGCTGCTTTTGGCACCAGCATCGCGGATGCCCGAAGGCGACGATGCCGAAACGGAATGCGGCGTTCTGGAAGGAAAAGTTCACTGCCAACCGCCGACGCGACGCCGCGAAGATCGAAGCCCTCCACTCGCTCGGGTTCAGGGTCGAGGTCGTGTGGGAATGCCAGATGGCCGATCTGGAGACGCTCTGCGACCGGCTTCAGAGGTGGCCGAAGCGGCTCTCGTAGAAGCCGCGCAGGCGCGCGACGAACGCCGCGTAGTGATAGACCTCGCCCGCCTGAGGCGCCGGCACCGCCTTGTGGATCTTGACACGCGAACCGTCGTTGAGGCAGTTGACGACCACGACGCCGAGGGCATCGTAGCCGTCCTCTCCCGGACGCATGCGACGCGGCAGCTGGTCCACCGTTTTCATGGTGATCCCGACGAAGCGAGGCTGCGGATGCTCATTCCACTCGTAGTCCCGCGGATTGCGACCCGAGTTCCTGTCCGAGCTGATGAAGCGCTTTGCGATGTTCACCATCACGAACCCGGCAGCGATCGCCTGATCGTTCTCACCGTGCACAATGCGATGGCTGGAATTGAGCTCGTCGTACAGACGTGGTTGTGCCTTCTGATGCTCGGTCATACAGGCCTTGGCTTCCAGCGCCACCAGGACGCTGCCGACCAGACCCTCCTTGAATTCGGGCAGGGCTTCGAGTTCGGCCGTCTCCGCCTTGGTCAGGGCAACATCATGCTTCTTCGCCAGCGCCGCCAGCGTGTGCGGCTTGCGGGACTTCTGCCAATCCTGAAGCGCAGACCGGCGGATGACGAGGTCGAGCTTCTTCGGTTTGTTCGTGCGGAAGTCCCGGAACGGATGATTGATCCCAAAGACGATCTTCCCGTCGGCCACATGGCGACGGATCGTCTCCGAGTTGCGCATCAGGTCGAACACGATCCCCCAGCAAGCCACCTTCGAATGGTGGTCGCTGCGACTGTCGTACGACCAGGCATGCCCGCCCGCGCGGCCCGTGGGCGTGGAGATCGTGCGCACCAGGATGTCGTCGCCTGAGATCGCCATTCGGCGGTTTTCGCTGATTCGTGATCAATTACCGCTTGCGGTCAGTCAGTCCCACGACATCGTCCTCGCCCGCCCGGCATTGTGGGTCACCGCGCTTCGACGCGGAGTCCGGGAAGGCGTCTATGGACGGCGTCCGGGACGGCGAACGGCGGGGCTCGATCAGCGCGAATAGAACTCGACGACCAGGTTCGGCTCCATGACGACCGGGAACGGCACGTCGGAAAGGGCCGGGATGCGCGTCAGCTTGGCGCTCATCTTGCCGTGATCGGCCTCGACGTAGTCTGGCACGTCACGCTCGGCGCTCTTGATCGCCTCGAGCACGAGGGTGAGCTGCTTTGCCTTCTCCTTCAGCTCGACGACATCGCCGACCCGGCAGCGGAAGCTCGACACGTCGACCTTGCGGCCGTTGACCGTGACATGGCCGTGGCTGACGAGCTGGCGGGCGGCGAATACCGTCGGCACGAACTTGGCGCGGTAGACAAGGGCGTCGAGCCGGCGCTCGAGCAGGCCGATCAGGTGCTCCGAGGTCGAGCCCTTGAGGCGGGCCGCCTCGCCGTAGATCTTGCGGAACTGGCGCTCCGAGATGTTGCCGTAGTAGCCCTTGAGCTTCTGCTTCGCCCTGAGCTGCTGGCCGAAGTCGGAGAGCTTGCCGGCACGGCGTTCGCCGTGCTGGCCAGGGCGGGACTGGCGCTTGTTGATCGGGCTCTTCGGGCGGCCCCAGACGTTCTCGCCGAGGCGGCGGTCGATCTTGTGCTTGGCGGCGGCGCGCTTGGTCATTCTCGTGGCACTCCTGGTCTGATGTGCGCTTGCACGTGCGGAGCGCCCCCTCCTCTGCCCAGTGGTGCCGGGCCGACAGGCGAGGCGGCATCGTCATGCCTCGCCGCGGGTGCGCAATGAAAACGCGGGCTCCATGCGGAGCCCGCGGCAGGGTCCTAGTGCGTCATGGCCTCCGCGTCAATGGCCTGATGGTGCGGCCCGTCAGCCCGCGTCCGCGATCTCGGCGATGAGCACGATGCTCGATGCCGGAAATGTGCCGTTCACACCGCCGGCCAGGAGCTCCGATTTCGGCGTCAGCGTCGCCCGCTGGACCTCCGGCAGGGAAACCCCGGACTTCCTGGCGATGTCCTGGAGATCCTCGATGTTCAGCGTCGAGCCCGGACTGATCAGGACGATGGGCTTGAGCAGCGACTTGGGATCGGCACCGAACTGCCGGGCAACGTCCACGGCCGCCTCGATCTCGGTCAGGCCGGGCTTCGTCGCCCAGCCTTCGGCCGTGTAGCCCTCGGCGAGCAGCGCATCGACGAACTTCTGCGACAGGAGGTGGCGCGGCTGCGGCGCATCCTCGCGCATGTAGTGGATGATCTTGATCTCGCGGCGCGACTTGATGATGCCGGCACGGCGCTCGTAGGCCGCGCGCGCCTCGCGCCACTGGCCGCCGAAGCCGGCGAACTGGCGCGCGAGCTCGGAGGTCGGGTCCTTCTGGCGGATCTCGGCGGCGAGCTTCTCGATGATCGCGAAGCCTGAATGCAGCAGGTCGACGTTGTTGCGCATCTGCAGCATGTCGGCCTTGGTCCTGAGCGCCTGCTCCTGGAAGTACTGGGTGGAAAGCGAGTTGCCTTCCTTCAGCCGGTCCGCCTCGACCTTGATCTCCTTGGCCTGGCGATCGTAGGACTGGATGGCAGTCTCGGTTTCCTTCACGAAGCGCCTGAGGATGTCGGCCTCGCCTTTGAGCCGCGACAGCTCGTGCTGCGTCTGCACGCTCATGTTGGTGACCTGCTCGCTCTGGAGGCGCAGCGACTCGACCCGGTCCTTCGCCTGCTGGCCGGCCACCTGCAGCACCTTGATCTGATCCTCGACCGGCGCCTTCGCGATGCGGTCGATATGGCTCTCGACGAGCAGCCGGATGCCGACGAAGCTGCCGGTGAGGATGACGAAGCCGAGCAGCGAGGCCAGAAGGCCGAGCCTGACGCGGGCCCAGCCGATTATCTCGTCCTTGATCTCGGTCACCACCTTGAACTTGTAGAGCGACAGGTGCTCGACCGGATCGAAGGTCTGCTGGTCGTCGCCGGCGCGCGGCGCCCCGCCTGGGATCGTGGCCATGATACGCTCTCGACTGCTCGGATGGACTGACCTCGAAGTCGCGGCCGCGGGCGGCTTTCTCCGCGCCGTTGTGGGCTCTCCGCGACCGCAGCGCCGCAGAGCGGCGATCAAAAAGCTCGAGGGCGCCCCATCAGAAGCGCCCTCCCGGTAACATCATGCTGCCAGGCGCAGAGAGCGCGGCCCCGCCGTGGCATCAGCACCTCGGATTATGCTTCGGGCATCCGGCCTCGACCGGCGGTGTCACGGCCAGCGACGCGACGCTGCCGAGCGCGAATGCCAATGCAAGAACCAATACCAACTTTTTCATGGTCGACCCCCTTCGATGGGCATCAGACTCCAATTGAACATATGAAACCGCGAGACCGGAGGAAAGTCAAGCAAGCGACCGGCAACAGCCCGTACTTGCCGGGGCCGGATCAGGGCTTCTTGGCCGCCGGCACCGGCTTCGCCGCCGGCGCAGAGGCCGGGGTTGCGACGGCCGGAGGAGCGGCGACGGGCGGCGGGGCGGCAGCGGCGGGCGCCGCAACACCCGGCAACAGCACGGGGCCGGTCGGAAGCTGCACGGGCGGCCCGGTCTTGACGTAGGCGGTGATCAGCTCCTTGACCTTCTTGCGCTGCTCGTCGGTGCAGGTCCTCACCGGCTGCTTGCCTTCCTCGACGATCTTCGGCTCCTTGCCGTCCTCCTTCTCGACGAGCTGCAGCTTGCCGTTGAGCAGCATGACGGTCACGAGATGCAGCTGATTGATGTAGATCATCTGCTGCTCTGACCACTTCTTCTTGTCCTCCTCCCGCTTCATCAGCGAGCGATAGTTGAGAACCTGGTCCTCGCTCAGCTCGCACATCTGAGCATGCGCGGTCATCCGCGCGGCCTTGATCACCTCGCGCGCCGTCTCGACCGGGACCTCGACCGCCGCGCGGTTCGACTTGTTGATCTCGATCGCCCTGCCGTCGGGTCGCGTGAACTTCGCCGGGGTCATGGACCACGCATAGTCCATGAACGACTTGACGGCCTTCTCGCTGATGTCCTGGGCGCCGGCCGGCGTCACCGTCGCGAGCACGCCCGCCAGCGCCGCCGCGACCGCGAACTTCCCCGCATTGCTCATCTCGCTAATCCTCATTCTGCCCCTGATCGCCAAGCGTGGAACAGCGTTCGACCCCTTGCCCTCAATGTAACGGATGGGCGCCCGGAGTGCCACGCATCTGCCGCCGCAGTCCATAACTTTGCTGCGGCATCGCCGAAGCCGGGTGGTTCGAGCCCAATTCAGGCTTAATCAAGGCACCTCATGGCGGTGGCTTGAGCCCGCGGCCCTTGCCCTTGGCGAGCGTGGCAACAATACCACGCAGCGTTCGTACCTCCTGCTCGGTGACGTTCATCCGCGAGAACATGGAGCGCAGATTGCGTGCGACGGTTTGGCGCTTGTGAGCCGGATTGAAGAATCCGAGCCGGTCCAGCTCGCCCTCGAGATGCTCGAAGAAGCCGATGAGCTCCTCTTTGGTCGCCGGCCGGTCGTCCGCCATCCTGAGCCCCGCTTCGACCGGCTGCTCGTAGGTCGTGACGCGGCCGAGGCTCGCCTGCGGGCTCGTGCGCATCCAGGCGTAGCCGAGCAGCAGCACCGCCTGCGCGAGGTTCAGCGAGGCGAAGCGGCTGTTGACCGGGATCATCACGACCGCGTCACAATTGGCGACCTCGTCGGTCTCCAGACCATTGCGCTCGCGGCCGAAGAGGAGCCCGCAGCGCTCGCCGTGGGCGATGCGCGTGCGCAGCTCCGCGACCACCTGCTCCGGGGTCATCACCGGCTTGCGCAGATCTCGCTGGCGCGCGGTCGTGGCGGCGACCCAGTTGAGATCGCCGATGGCCGAGCCGAGCGTCGGGTGTGCGGTCGCCTCGTCGATGATGTAGTTGGCGCCCGATGCCGCGATCCGCGCCTTCTCGTTCGGCCAGCCGTCGCGCGGGTTGACGATGCGGAGCGCATCGAGGCCGAAGTTGGCGCAGGCCCGCGCGACCATGCCGATGTTGTCGGCGAGCTGCGGCTCCATCAGGATGACGGCCGGCGTCTCGCCGTCGCCGGCGACGGCGCTGCCCTGGATGTGCGCGCGGCGCACGCCGTGGCGGAGCTTCCTCAGCACGCGGCGCGCCCAGAACCAGTAGTTCTCACCCGACCAGGTTTTCTCGAGGGCGGCGAGCGCGGGCGTCGTGATCGTCGCGGTACCCTCGCCCAGCAGCCGCACGGCGCCGTCGCCGACCACGACCTCCCTGTGGGCCCGAACGAAGTCATCAAGCGTGTGAATGCCCTGCGCCTCGGTGCGCCGCTTGCAGCCGGGGCAGGTGGCATTGTCGGCCTCGCAGCGCAGCTCCGCGCAGTAGGTCAGCACCGGCTCGAGCGTCGCGCGCGTGAGGCCGGAAAGCGCGAGCTCGGCGAGCCCCGCATCGATCGACCGCTCATGGCAGGCATGGACGATGACAGCGACGGCAGGCCCGTGCCGCCCGAGACGCGGCTCAATGCCATCCGGAACCTCGGCAACGACAATGTTCTGCAGCAAGTTCTCCACCCGAGCTGACGCGACGCACCGACCATCGTGGCCCGTCTTGCCGGCCTGTCTAAGCCAGGATCCTTGCGAGGAAAACCGCGATCCCGAGGACGGGGCGGTCATTGCGGGTCCGGGGTCCCGTGACCTGATCGTGGCGCTGCGGTGCGGCTCTCGAAACGCCCTGCCGAGCGGGCACGTCGCGAAACGCAGGCCGCAGACCGCCGGCCGCCGAAGAGCGTCGGTCGGAGCCACACCGCCCACATTGGCTACGCGCAGCCGGAGCCTGTCGAGTTCCCGATCACTTATATTGCAGTATGCGAATACGAGAATGTATGCTCCCCGATCGGTGAGTTTGACGTCTCACTGGCAACTGTCACGATCGACTGAGGGTACGACATGAAGAGGATCATCATATCTGGCTTCGCCACCTTGGGCATCGCCTGTTTCGTCGCAACGACCGGTGAAGCCGCCGAGCTCAAGGACATGCTCGGCAAATGGAAGTGGACGGACTACACCACCGAGGTCAAGGAGTGCACCACCAATCCCGCCGGCGCCGGCTACTGCGCGACCGTGATCGACGGTCCGAAGAACAAGGGGATGGAGATGATCCGCTCCAAGCTCGACAAGCAGGGCGCTGATCTCGTCGGCAAGATTGCGCACCCGGCCACCGGCGAAATCTACCAGACCAAGCTGACCCTGAAAAATGCCGACACCTGGACACTCGACGGATGCACGGACACGGGTGTGTGCGCCAAGGGTGACTTCGTCCGCGTGAAGTAGGCGGGCCCTGACACTGAGACTTGAGTCGCATCCCCGGCCGCCGCCCTGCCGGCGGCCGGGAGCCAGGGAGGCAGATATGAAGCAGATGCTCATCGACATCATGAGCGCCATGATGCCCTTCATGAAGCCGGTCGTCTATCTCGGCGTCGGGCTGGCCGTCGCAGCCCTGGCACTGCGCATCTTCGGGCGCCAGGGTGCGGCGGCGGCGGCGGCGGGCGGCGCGGTCGCGATCGGCCTCTTTCTCCTCGCTTGCGAGGGAATGGGACGCTTGCTCGGGTTCGAGCCGACTGTCCTGTTCGCAGATCCGATGAACCGGCAGCTCTACCGCAATCAGTTTCCGTTCTGGCTGGTCGGTGGCGCCATCCTGGCGCTCGGCTGGCTCGTCCGCTTGTTCTCGCGAGGCGCCAGCGCATGATCGATCGGGCGGGCGGAGCACGTTCGAAGAGATAATTACAACCTGGGAGGCACTCATGTCGGCGGCGACAACGACACCTGCAAACACCAAATCCATGTCCATCATCGTCACGAAGGGTACGCTCGATTGGGCCTATCCTCCCTTCATTCTCGCCACCACGGCTGCAGCGATGGACGTGAAGGTCTCGATGTTCTTCACTTTCTACGGTCTGCCGCTCCTGAAAAAAGAGCTCGACCTGCAGATTTCCCCGCTCGGCAAGCCGGACATGGCGATGCCGATGATGGGGATGCATTTGAAGATGCCCAATCTGGTGGCGGCGCTGCCGGGAGTGAATGCGGCCGCGTCGACGATGATGAAAAACCTCATCAAGAAGAAGGGCGTCGCCTCGATCCCCGAGTTGAGGGCGGCGGCAATCGAAGCCGATGTCGAATTCATCGGCTGCCAGATGACCATGGACCTGTTCGAGTTCAAGAAGGAGGACATGATCGACGGCGTCAAGCTCGGCGGCGCCGCGACCTACATGCAGAAGGCCCTCGAATCCCACATCAATCTGTTCATCTGATCGGTGGACAGGGAGCGCTTCCAGTCGGTCGGCGGCGCTCGCAAGGCCGCCGAACCTTGCAGAGCGACGCCTGTCTCACGTGCCCGACTCGGTCGAAATATTGTCATAATTGTTGCCGCCGCGCCGCAGACACGGCCACCGTGATCAATAGTATCGAATATCGTCATATTGCGATGTTCGCATATGGCGAACCGATAGGCAGCGGAAGGCCGCTCGATGCGAGAGGGGCAGGACCAGGGAGGTTTCCATGCGGTTTGGTTCGACAGGGGGGCGGATCGACAGGATCGCGCGACCGACATCATCCCTGATGATCGCGGTAGCGACCGGTCTGCTTGCGTGCACCTCGACGGCGCACGCCACCGACGGCTATTTCCAGACCGGCTACGGGGCCCGGCAAAAGGCCCTAGCTGGCGCTGGCGTAGCGGACGGGCGCGATTCGACAACGACGTCGCTCAACCCGGCCGGCCTGACGCGGGCGCCGAGTGAGTTCAGCATGGCGGCGTCGGGGTTCATGCCGCATCGCTACATGGAGGGCGGGCCCGCCAACCCGTTCCCCGGCTTCACGCCGATCGGCCGCGTCGAAAGCGACAGTGAGTTCTTTCTCATTCCCAATATGGGCTGGAGCCAGAAGGTGAACTGGGGCTGGGCCGACGCCATCGGCTTTGCCGTCTACGGCAACGGCGGCATGAATACGGATTATCCCGCCGTCATGCGCCAGCTTGCGATCGGCGAGTGCTTCGCGCCACCGCCGGCGCCTCCGGGAACACCTGTCGGCAAACAGACCGGTGTGTTCTGTAACGGCGCCTCGGGCGTCAACCTGCAGCAGGCTCTGATCTCCTTCGGCGTCGCCAAGCAGGTCGCGCCGGGGCTGTCGGTCGGCGTCGCGCCGATCCTCGCGCGCCAGCAGTTCGAGGCGGTCGGCTTGGAAGCTTTCGGTGTCGGCGGCAGCGTGACCGACGTCTCCTGGGGCGGCGGCGTGAAGGGGGGTATCGAATGGTCGATCGCTCCCGCATTCCGGCTCGGCGTCGCGGCCACGTCGCGCATCTATATGAACAAGTTCGAGAAATATGCGAACCTGTTCGCCGAGCAGGGCGACTTCGACATCCCAGCGAGCGTGCAGGCCGGCATCGCGGTCGACTTGGCGCCCAACCTCACGGTGATGGCCGACTACAAGCACATCTGGTACTCGTCGATTGCATCGATCGCCAATCCGTCGAACCGGATTCTCGCCGGCATCCCGCTCGGCGCCGACAATGGCTCGGGTTTCGGCTGGAAAGACGTCGACGTCTTCAAGGTGGGCGTGGAGTGGCGCACGTCGCCGAGCCTGACGCTGCGGGCCGGATATTCCTACAACACGAGCCCGCTGCGCTCCGAGGACGTCATGTTCAACATCCTGGCGCCGGCCACGGTGCAGCATCACATCTCCGCCGGCGCCCAGTTCAAGCTGACCGACCGCATCGATCTCGAGGCCGCCGTCATTTACGTGCCCGAGAGCACCGTCTCCGGCGTTGAACTTGCGAACGGCAATCCGGCGCATACCATCAAGATCGGCATGGACCAGCTCGACGTGACCGTCGGCATCAAGTACCGCCTCGGACCATGAGGCCGCGTTCGGGGGAATAGCGGCCGCCGGCAAGGGCGATCCGGTTCGGGTCGCCCTCGCGGTTCTCCTTCTCGCCAGGGTCCCGCGCGCCGCGCCGGCAGCGGCAGACCGGCATAATCGCCCGACGGGGCATCCCTTCGCCCCACTTTCTATTTGCGCCTGCTGCTGCTATCGGCCCGCCAGTCTCAACCCGGGCGCAGGCACCACCTCCATGGCCAAGATCAAAGTGACGGGGACCGTCGCCGAGATCCGCGGCGTGATGGCCGCGCTCGCGCACGCGCGGGGCTATCCGCTCTGAGATCGCACGGCCGTCTTGTGCCGACGGTTCTCGGCGATGTCGAAGACGCGGAGCGCAACGCCGCGGACTGCGAGCCGCTTGGCGATCCAGGCGCCGATGAAGCCGTTGCCACCCGTGATGAGGCCGCGCATCGCCCGCCCTCGTCATCGCGACCGGGCAGCGGCGCGCGCCTCGCCGGCTTTCCAGCGGCCCGGCTCCGGATCGTCGGGCTCCATCCGGCGCGAGGCGAACAGCGGCGAGGTCGTGCTCGCGACCGCGATCTCGCGGGCCGCCTCCTTCAAGCTCGGCAGAAGTGCGCGCATGCGCTCCGCGGTGAGGCGCACCGATGGGCCGGCAATCGAAAGGATGCCGACCGGGCTCTCGCCGGCACGGCGCAGCGGCACGGCAATCGAGGCGAGGCCGGGGCCGAACATGTCGATGGTCATGCCGTAGCCGCGCTTGCGCGCCTCGGCGAGGATCTTCAGCAGCTGCGCGGCGGTGGTCGGCGCGGACGGGCCATACTCCTCCGGCCGGCCGAAGCCCTGACGGATGACGAGACCGAGCGCCTCCTCGTCCGACATGGTCATCAGCCAGGCATGGCCGGTCGCGGTGCAGGAGAGCCGTGCGGCGGCGTCGTTGTCGGGATCGTAGCGCAGGCCGCGGCGGGCGCCTTGTGCGCGCGCCACCCAGGTCAGCCGCTCGCCGTCGACGACGGCGAGGCGGATGAAGTCCCCGCTCGACGCCGCCAGGCGATCGAGCACCGGCTGGGCGAAGTCGACCATGCCGGAGGCACCCATGAAATCCAGCGCCATGGCGACGAGCTTGCTCGTCAGCACGTAATCGCCCTGGTCGCGGGCTTGGCGAACGTATCCGCGCGCGCCGAGCTGACCGAGCAGCCGATGAGCCGCGCTCGCCGGGATCGCGAGCTTCTCGACGATCTGGCGCAGCGGCAGGCCCTCCGGATGCTGCGCGAGCAGCTCCAGCAATCCGAGCGTTCGTTCCAGCACGCCGCTCATGGCGTGGTCTCCTCGATCGCGGGAATGGCAGGATGCACTTAGCTCGTTCTGTCTTGGAACGCAAATCGTTTTTGAAATGTAGTTCCATTTTAGACTTGCGTCTCACTTCGAGACATGCCACAGAGAGCGCGAGATGGCGGGTAGGTAATGCCATCGAGATGGAGGAACAGTCATAAAGCTCAGAGTTCTGCTCGGCGCGGCGGTAGCGGCCGGCATGGGTGCCCTCGCTGGTGCGGCGTCGGCCCAGACCTATCCGGATCGCGACATCACGGCGGTCATCCAATGGGGCGCCGGCGGCGGCACCGACGTCGCCATGCGCGGCTATGCGCCATACGCCGAGGAGGTCCTCGGCAAGAAGATCGTGCTGCAGAACAAGACCGGCGGCGCGGGAGCCATCGGTGCCAACTTCGTGCTCCAGCAGCCCTCCGACGGTTATACGCTGCTGATGGGCGCCGAGCCGCAGGCGCTGTTCAAGGTGCAGGAGCTCGCCACCTTCGACTATGACGAGTTCTACCCCATCAACATCGCCGCGCTCTCGGGCAACATCCTGCTGGTCGTCAACAAGGACAAACCCTGGAAGACGATGAAGGATCTTGTCGACGACGTCCAGAAGAGCCCGAACGCCATCAAGCAGTACATGTCGGGCCAGGGTACGGTGCCGTTCACGCTCAACGCCATGATCAAGAGCGTGACCAAGTTCGAGACGACGCAGGTGCCCTTCGACGGCGACGGACCGGCGATCGCCGCGCTGCAGGGCGGGCACGTCGACATCGGCTTCATCGCCTCGGGTCCGGCCATCGAGCACATCAGGGCCGGCCGGCTGCGCGCGCTCTCCGTGCTCGGAGACAAGCCTTATCAGGGTGTCCCCGCGATCACCGACACGCTACCGGGCATGAAGAAGTACATCCCGTGGGGCTCGTGGTACGGCGTCTTCGTCAAGAAGGACACCCCCGATCCGATCAAGGCCAAGCTGGTCGCCGCGTTCAAGAAGGCCGGCGCTAACCCGAAGTACGTGGAGCTGATGGAGGGCCGCGGCACCACTATTCTCAACATCGGTGGTGACGAAGCGATCAAGTTCATCAAGAATTGGCAGTCGACGACGGCGTGGCTCTACCACAGCGTCGGCGCCGCCAAGAAGGACCCGGCGACCCTCGGCATCGCAAAGCCCTGATCGAATTGCTAGGCTTTGCCGACAACACGCGTGTGCCTCGCCGGGCCCCCGAGCCCGGCGAGGCATACAACGAAGCGCCTGCGCCATGCCATGCGAGGAGTTCCCCGATGAAGGAAGTCCGCCAGCGCCTCGCGGGCGAGGTGGTGTTCGTCAGCATCCTGCTGCTGATCAGCGCCTTCATGCTGTGGCAGTCCTACAAGATCTCGGGCTTCAGCTCCCTCTCCTCGGCCGGCGCCTTCCCGATGGCGGCGACCTTCGCGATGGTCGTCTCGGGGATCTTGATCTGGTTCCAGACGCAGCGTAGCAAGGCGGCGGTCGCCGAAACCGGTGAAAGCTATCCGGCGCTGTTCCGCCGCCAGATCACGCCGGGCATTGTGGTCACGTTCGTTCTGGCCGTGCTCGGTTACGCCATCGCACTCGAGCCCCTCGGCTTCGTGCTCGCCTCGTTTCTCTACCTGATGATCGCCATTTGGCTGCTCGGCAGCCGCAACATCGGGAAGAACCTGCTCGCCAGTGTCGCCTCGATGGTCGGCATCTACGTGGTCTTCAAGACGGCGTTCTCGGTCGTGCTGCCGCAGGGCACTCTGCTGCAGGCGATGGTCAAGGGTACGCCGTATGCGGGCTGGCTGCCATGACCGAGGCCCTCTCCTTTTTCCTGATCTCCTGGCTCGACCCCAAGCTGCTCTTCCTCACCGCCGCCGGCACGTTCGCCGGCATCTATATTGGCGCCATCCCCGGCCTCTCGGTGACGATGGCGGTGTCGATCCTCGTCTCGTTCACGTTCAAATGGCACGTCAACGAGGCGCTGACGCTGATCTCCGGCATTTTCTTCGGCGGGGTCTATGGCGGCTCGCGCTCGGCGATCCTGCTCAACATCCCGGGCGCGCCGGCGGCAATCGCCACGGGCCTCGACGGCTATCCACTGGCCAAGCGCGGCGAGGCGGGGCGCGCGATCGGCCTTACGACCGTCGTATCCGTGCTCGGCGGGTTCGTCGGTATTCTGGCCCTCGCCGTCGCCGCGCCGGCCGTCGCCAACCTTGCGCTCAAGTTCGCGCCGCGCGATTACCTGCTGCTCGCCATCTGGGGCATTCTGCTGGTCGGCTCGCTCTCCGGCAACTCGCTCGCCAAGGGCGTGTTCGCCGGCGCGCTCGGCATGCTCATCGGCTGCGTCGGCCTCGATCCGGTGACGGCAGAGCCGCGGCTGACTTTCGGCAGCCTCCAGCTTTCCGCCGGCATCTCCTACATCGTCGCCATGATCGGCTTCTTCGGTGTCTCCGAGGTCATGGCGCAGCTCCACGAGATCCACCTCAAGGCCACCAAGCAGGACGTGACGAAGATCATCCCGTCGTGGGACCTCGTGCTCAAGTATCTGCCGCTCTCGATGCGCACCTCCTCGATCGGTGTCGTGATCGGAGCGTTGCCGGGCGCCGGTGGCGACATCGCGGCGCTGATGGCCTACGACCACGCCAAGCGTACGGTGAAGAACCCGTCGCGACCCTTCGGCGAGGGCGCCTATGAGGGGCTCGTCGCGCCCGAAAGCGCCAACAATGCAGCAGTCGGCGGCGCCTACATCCCGATGTTGACGCTCGGCATTCCGGGCGACGCGGCAACCGCCGTCATCATCGGCGCGCTCTACATCCATGGCCTGAAACCCGGTCCGATGCTGATGATCGAGACCCCACACCTGTTCTGGTTCACGGTCGGCTCGCTCACGCTCGCCAATTGCTTCCTGCTGATCTTCGGGCTGACCGGCATCAAGATCTTTGCCAAGATCGTCGAAATCCCCAAGCCTATCCTGCTGCCGCTGATCCTGATCCTCTCCTCGGTCGGCGCCTACGCGATCAACAACAACCCCGTCGACGTCTACTGGATGCTCGGCTTCGGCGTCCTCGGATACTTCCTCAAGATGTACGGCTTCCAGGTCGGGCCCGTCATTCTCGGCATCATCCTCGGGCCGCTGATGGACCGCTCCTACCGGCAGGCGATGATCTCGGCGCAGAACAACCCGCTCACCTTCATCGGCGAGTTTTTCACCTCGCCGCTCTCGGCGATCATCCTCGCCGCGCTCGTCTTCACGCTCGTCAGCCAGACGAGCTGGTGGCGCAGGTTGCGCGGCCATGCGGAGCCCGGCAATGCCTGACGGGCTGAGCGGCAGCACCCGGCTCGTCCCGATCGTCGGCGATCCGATCGCGCAGGTGAAGTCGCCGGCCGGCGTCACGGAGGCACTGGCCGCCCGCGGCAGCATCACGGTCTGCGTGCCGATGCACGTCACGCCGCAAGACTTCGCCGCGTTCATCGCCGCAATGCGCATCACCCGGAACGTCGACGGCATCCTCGTCACGGTACCGCACAAGTTCGCGGCGTACGAGGCCTGCGACACCGTCTCGGAGCGCGCGCGGTTCCTCGGCTCGGTGAATGCGATCCAGCGCAATGCAGCCGGACGCCTGCACGGCGACATGTTCGACGGCCTCGGGTGTATAGCTGCCTGCATCGAGAAGGGATGCGAGTTTACCGGCCGCCGCGCTCTGGTGGTCGGCGCCGGCGGCGCCGGCACGGCGATTGCGCATGCCGCCGCGATCGCAGGTGTCGCCGCACTCGGCATCGCGGACACGGACGCCGCGCGCCGGGACGGTCTCGTCGCCCGCCTCGCCGCCGCCGGCCTCCCCGTCCACGCCACGCCTGCCGCCGATGCGACCGGCTATGACATCGTGCTCAACGCGACGCCCCTCGGCATGCGCGCCGACGATCCGCTGCCCGTCCGCCGCGAGACGCTGCGACCCGCCATGTTCGTCGGCGACGTGGTGACGGAGCCGCAGGTGCCGCCGCTCATTGCGGCAGCCCGCGCGCTCGGCTGCCGCACCAGCACCGGCGCCGACATGTTCTACGAGGTCCGCGACCTGCTGGTGGAGTTCCTGATGCCCGCCGGAGCGTCGCCGTGATTGCTGTCGCGCCGTGATCCGCACACTCGCCCAGATCCCCGACGGCGACGCCTACGACGTCATCGCCGTCGGCGCGGGCGCGGCCGGCATGGCCGCTGCGCTCTTCGCCGCGATCGAGCACCAGAAAGTGCTGCTGATCGAGCGCACGGAATACCTCGGCGGCACGTCGGCCCTGTCCGCGGCGACCACATGGATCCCGAACTCACTCCACGCGAGCAAGGTCGCGGGCGGCGACAGCTTCGAGACGGCGGCTCGCTTCCTCACCGGGGTCGTCGCAACCCACTCGGACGCGGCGATGCGCGAGGCGTTCCTGCGGAGCGGCCCGGCGGCGATCGCGACCCTCGAGGCGCGGTCGGAGGTCCATTTCCGCCCCTACGCACTGCATCCCGACTACGAGCAGGACGTGGACGGTGCGACGCTGCGCGGCCGCGCGCTCGAGCCGCTGCCGTTCGACGGCCGGGCGCTCGGCGCCAACCTCGCCTTCATCCGCCCGCCGATTCCCGAGTTCACGCTGTTTGGCGGCATGATGGTCGACCGCACCGATATCGGCCACCTGCTGAACCTGCGACGCAAGGCCGCCTCGTTCGCACATGCGACGCGCATTCTCGCGCGCTACGGCCGCGACCGCCTCTCGGGCTCGAAGCGTGGCACGCGGCTGTTGATGGGCAACGCGCTCATCGGACGGATGCTCAAATCGCTGCTCGATCGCAACGTCGACATCATGACGGAGGCGACGGTCAGCGCCCTCGCGAGCGGACCAGCAGGCGCCAACGGCCTCACCGTCCGCTCGAAGGGCGTTGAGCGCACGCTCGCCTCGCGCCGCGCGATCGTGCTCGCCGCCGGCGGGTTCGGCCGCCATCCGCGCCGCCGCGTCGAGATGCTCCCCGGACCGACGCCGGCCTACAGTCCGGCGGCGCCCGGCCACACCGGCGAGATGCAGGACCTCGCGCTCGGCCTCGGTGCACGCTTCGGCGAGGGCGCGCGGGATAACGCGTTCATGGCGCCGGTCTCGGTGCGCCAGCGCGCCGACGGGACGACGGCGGTGTTCCCGCATTTCGTGCTCGACCGCTCGAAGCCCGGCACGGTGTGCGTGAACCAGCGTGGCGAGCGGTTCGTCAACGAGTCGACGTCATATCACCAGTTCGTGCGTGCGATGTACGAGGCGCACCGCACGTCGCCCGCGATCCCCTGCTTCATCATCACCGACGCGGCAGGCCTCAGGAAATACGGCCTCGGCATGGTCCGCATGGGCACCCGCGACCTGACCTCCCATCTCGCCGACGGCTACCTGACGGTCGCAGGCTCCGTGCGCGAGCTCGCCGGCAAGCTCGGCATGGATCCGGCCGCGCTCGAGCGATCGCTGGCTGATATCACAACCTTCGCGGCGACCGGCATCGACCCCCAGTTCGGCCGCGGCGCGACCGCCTATCACCGCGTCAACGGCGATGCCGCCCACGGCCCGAACCCGACCCTCGGGGCCATCAGGACCGCGCCGTTCTATGCCGTGAAGCTCTATCCCGCCGACATCGGCGCCGCGACCGGCCTTGCCATCGACACGTGGGCACGTGTGCTCGGCCCGGGGAACACGCCCATCGACGGCCTCTATGCCTGCGGCAACGAGGCCCAGTCGATCATGGGCGGCACCTATCCGGGGCCGGGCATCACGATCGGACCGGCGATCACGTTCGCCTATCGTGCGATCTGCCATGCGGTGCACGGCGGCATCGAGCCTGATCAGGCGCGGATGCGATAGCCGGCGGCGGTGAGCGCCTCGGTGAGCGCGCGCCGACCGATCCGCGCGTACTTCAGCGGCTCGGCCTTGGCCGGGTCCTGTTCCGCCTCGACCACGATCCAGCCCTGGTAGCCGATGTCCCGCAGGAGCCCTGCGACCGCGCCGAAATCGATCATGCCGTCGCCTGGGACCGTGAAGACCCCGGCGAGCACTGCATCGAGGAACGACGTGCGCGCGAAGTCCAGCCCCTTCAGCACCTCGCGCCGGATGTCCTTGGTGTGAACGTGATTGATCCGCTTCGCATGCCGCCGCGCCATGCCGAGCGCATCGCCGCCGGCAAACGTGATGTGGCCGGTATCGAACAGCAAGCCGACATCCTCGCCCGTCGCCGCCATCAGCCGGTCGACATCCTCCTCGGTCTCGACCGCGGTGCCCATGTGGTGATGAAAGGTGAGGTCGACACCGGCCGAGCGACAGTGGCGGGCGAGCGCCGTCAGCTTCTCGCCGTAGGGCTTGAACTGCTCCGGCGTCAGCCGCGGCCGCGTCGCAAGTGGTGCCCCGCGCCGGCTCTGCACAGTGCGCGACGTCTCCCCGTAGACGATGACCGGGGCGCCCATCGCCTTGAACAGCGCGAGCTGGGCGGCGATCTGGCGCTTCTCGGTCTCGAGGTCGCCATCGAGCAGCGTGCCCGAATACCACCCCGAAGCGAGCGCCAGGCCGTGCTTGGCGAGAACCGTGCGCAGCGCGCCTGCCGCACGTGGAAACTTGCCGCCGAGCTCGGTACCCGCGAAGCCCGCGAGCTTCATCTCGGCGAGGCATGTCTCGAGCGGCGTCGCCCCGCCGAGCTCGGGCAGATCGTCGTTGGTCCAGGCGATCGGCGCGATCGCGAGGCGGGCCTCGAGGCTCATGGGCTCATACTCCGATCCGCTGGCGCTTGCGACCCTTGACGTGCTCGGCGCGTGCCTCGCGCACAGCCTTGCGCTCGCTGACCTCGGGCACGCCGACATCCCACCACGCATCCCCGCCGGTCCAGGTGAAGGCGTCGGTCGCGATCGAGATGACGGTGGTGCGGTCGTTGGCCTTGGCCCAGCCGATCGCCTCGCCGAGCTCGGCGAGCGTCGCGACCTTGCGCGCCCGCGCGCCCATCGCCTCGGCATGGGCGACGAAATCGACGGCGAACGGCTGCTTCACGCGGCTGTCCCTGATCAGGTTGTTGAACGACGCCCCGCCCTTGAAGTTCTGCAACCGGTTGATCACGCCGAAGCCGCCGTTGTCGCACACGACGATGATCAGCTTGTGCCCCGAAAGCACCGAGGAATAGATCTCGGAATTCAGCATCAGGTAGGAGCCGTCGCCGGTCAGCGCGAGCACGTCGCGCGTCGGGTCGGCCATCGCGGCACCCCACGCGCCGGCGATCTCGTAGCCCATGCAGGAGAAGCCGAACTCGCAGTCGAACGTTCCGGGCGACTTGATGCGCCACACCTTCGTCACCTCGCCCGGGATACCGCCTGCCGCGGAGAGCACGAGGTCGCGGTCGCCGGCCGCGGCGTTGACCGCGCCGATCACCTGCGCGTAGCTCGGGAGGGCGGCGTTCGACGGCTGGATCGCGCGGTCGACCATGGCGTTCCATTCCGCGCACTCCTTTTCCGCCCGTTCGGTCCATGCCTTGGGCGCCGACCAGCCGGCGAGCGCCGCCGCGATCTCGCCGAGCCCCTCGCGTGCGTCACCGATGACGGGCAGAGCGCGATGTTTCACCGCGTCGAACCGTGCCGCGTTGAGGCCGATGAGCCGGGCGTCCGGCGCAAAGACCGTCCACGAGCCGGTCGTGAAGTCCTGCAGCCGCGTCCCGACCGCGAGCACGACGTCGGCATCTGCCGCGAGCCGGTTTGCCGACTGCGCGCCGATGACCCCGAGCGCGCCGACGTTCAACGGGTGGTCGTGGGTAGCGGTTCCGCGCCCGGCGATCGTCTCGGCGAACGGAATGCCGCACCGCTCCGCGAGCTGCAGCAGCGTTGCCTCCGCCTCCGAATAGCGCACGCCGCCGCCGGCGACGATCAGCGGCCGCTTCGCGGACTTGAGAAGGAGCACGGCCTCGGCGAGGCGCGCCGTATCAGGCCGCGGCCGCGGGATGTGATGCACCGTCGGCGCAAAGAACGCTTCGGGATAGTCGAACGCGATCTCCTGCGTGTCCTGGCAGAGCCCGATGAACGCGGGCCCGCAATCGGCGGGATCGAGCATCACCGCAACCGCCTGCGGCAGCGAGGAGATGATCTGCTCGGGGTGGGTGATGCGATCCCAGTAGCGCGCGACCGCCTTGAAGGCATCGTTGGCGGTGAGCGTCGGATTGCCGAAGTGCTCGGTCTGCTGCAGCACCGGGTCGGGCCGGCGACTGGCGAACACGTCGCCGGCGAGCAGCAGGACCGGCAGCCGGTTCGCGTGCGCAACGCCCGCCGCGGTCACCATGTTGAGCGCACCCGGCCCGATCGAGGCGGCAGCGACCATGATCTGCCGGCGCCGTCTCGCCTTGGCGAAGCCGATCGCCGCCAGCGCCATCGCCTGCTCGTTCTGCGGCCGCCAGGTCGGCAGGCGGTCCTGCACCGCCTCGAGAGCCTCGGCGAGGCAGGTGACGTTGCCGTGGCCGAAAATGCCGAACGCACCCGCGAACAGCGCCAGCTCCTTGCCGTCGACCAGCGTCCGCTGATTGCACAGGTAGCGCACCAGCGCCTGCGCCATGGTCAGCCGCACTGTCGGCATGACGTCCTCCCGGTCCGGTTGCAGCGAGCCGAGCGCATTGCACCGCGTCGGCGGCCGGATGTCCACCGTCTTGGGGCGCGGCCGGCGCAGTTGCCCTGTTCGCGGCGGCAACCTTGATCCTGCCATGCGGCCGGGCTACCAAGGCCGCCACTTGCGGCGCCATTGATCCAGCGGGCTCGGCATTCAGGGGTGGCAGGAATGATCTCGAGCCTTCCCAGGGATCGCACGGAGCTCCGCGACTGGCTGATCGCGCTGCCGCGGGGCAGCAAGCGGACGGCCCTGGCGCTCGTCGATTTCGCCTTGCTTGCGCTCGCACTCTGGCTCGCGATGTCGCTGCGCCTGAACGAGCTCTACGTCCCGGTGACGCGCGGCGACCTCGCCGTTCTGCTCGCCGCCCCGGCGATCACGGTCGCGACCTTCTTCCAGTTCGGCCTCTACCGGCTCGTCACGCGCTACATCTCGAGCAAGGGCACGACGCGGCTGATCAGTTGCATCGCCCTCGCGGTGATGCTCTGGGGGCTGCTGATCCTCGGTTCCGGCGCCCACTGGGTGCCGCGCTCGGTCGTGCTGGCGCTCTATCCGTTCTTCGCGGTCGCGCTCACTTATTCGAGCAGGCGGATCGCGGCATTGGCGTTGAAGAGCGCCGGCGTCCGCCTGCCCGAGCGGGGGAGCGACCTCAGGTCCGTCGCGGTGTACGGCGCCAACGCCACCGGCGTGCAGCTTGTCGACGCGCTGTTGCGATCCAACGAGGCGCGCGTGGTCGGCTTCCTCGACGAGACGCCGTCGCTGTGGGGCCAGTACGCGAGCGGCGTCAAGATCTACAAGCCCGACAAGCTCGCCCGCCTCATCGAGCGCGAGGGTGTCGAGGAGGTGATCCTCGCCATCCCGGAGTCGCGGCGGCGCGAGCGCAGCGCCATCCTCAAGCTGCTCCAGCAGTTCCCGATCAGCGTGAAGACGCTGCCGTCGATCGAGGATTTCGCAGCCGGGCGGGCAACGGTGAGCGAGCTGCGCCCGGTCGATGTCGAGGATCTTCTCGGACGCGATCCGGTGCCGCCGGACCCCGCGCTGCTCGCCAACAGCATCCGCGGCAAGCCGGTGATGGTGACCGGCGCCGGTGGCTCGATCGGCTCCGAGCTCGTCCGCCAGATCCTGCGCCAGGGTCCGAGCCGGCTCGTGCTGTTCGAGCTGTCGGAGGCCGCGCTCTACGAGATCGACCGGGAGGCCCAGGAGATCGTGCGCTCTCTCCCGGCCGACGCCCCGCGCCCCGCGGTCGTCGCGACACTCGGCTCCGTGCTGGACGAACCGCTCGTCCGCAAGGCGATCCGCGCCAACGACGTCACCACCATCTTTCACGCCGCCGCCTACAAGCACGTGCCGATCGTCGAGCAGAACCCGGTCGCGGGCCTCGCCAACAACACCTTCGGCACCGAAGCGGTCGCCAAGATCGCGCGCGAGGAGGAGATCGAGCGGTTCGTGCTGATCTCGACCGACAAGGCGGTGCGCCCGACCAACGTGATGGGCGCCTCGAAGCGGCTTGCCGAGCTCGTCCTGCAGGCGCACGCCGCCGACCCCGAATGCCGCACCGTGTTCACCATGGTCCGCTTCGGCAACGTGCTCGACAGCTCTGGCTCCGTCGTCCGCCTCTTCCGCAAGCAGATCCAGGCCGGCGGACCGGTCACCGTCACCGACCGTCGCGTCGTGCGCTTCTTCATGTCGATCCCGGAGGCGGCCGGGCTCGTGCTGCAGGCGGGTGCCATGGCTCGCGGCGGCGAGGTCTTTCTGCTCGACATGGGCGAGGCGGTGAAGATCGACGAGCTCGCCCGCTCGATGATCCGCCTGATGGGCCTCGAAGTGAAGGACGATGCCAACCCCGACGGCGACATCGCCATCACCTACGTCGGCCTCCGCGAGGGCGAGAAGCTCTACGAGGAGGTGCTGATCCAGGACAGCCAGATGCGCACCCAGCATCCCCGCATCTTCTGCTCCGACGAGCCGAGCCGCACCAAGGCCGAACTCGAGCGCGAGCTCGCCGCGCTGCGATCAGCCATGGTCGAGAGCAACCTGCCGGCGATCCAGGCGGTGCTGCTGCGCACCGTCGAGGGCTACACGAGCGACCCGGGCACCCCGCCCGACCTGACAGTTCCGGACGGCACGCGCTCCGGTCCGCGCGTCACGCACTGAGGCCTCGCGCCTCACCGCCCCTGCCATCTCGGCGTGCGCTTGGCGAGAAACGCGTCGAGGCCCTCGCGGAAGTCGGCGCTGGTGTAGACCTTGGCAACGAGATCGCGATCGTCCACGCACCCGCCCGCTTGAGCCAGGCGCCGCAGCAGCTCCTTCGTCACCTGCATCGTCAGGGGCGCGTGGCCTTTGATCTGCCGCGCGAGCGCCATCGCCCGGGCCATCACCGCGGCGTGGTCGTCACCGAGCTCGTTGACGAGGCCGATCGCATGCGCCTCCTCCGCCCCGATCAGCCGTGCGGTGAAAACGAGGTCGACGACGCGCGCCTGACCGATGAGCGCGACGAGCCGCGCGAGCGTCGCCGCCGAAAGGCAGTTGCCGAGCGTGCGCGCGATCGGAAAGCCGAACTTCATGTCGCGCGCGCCGATGCGCAGGTCGCAGCAGCCGGCGATGCCGGCGCCGCCGCCGGTGCAGGCGCCGGCGATGGCCGCGATGGTCGGCACCGGGCAGGCCTCGATGGCGGCGAAGATCGCGTCCGCCCGCCGCTCGTAGGCGAGCCCCTGCTCCGCCGTCTCGAAGGCGCGGAACTGGGAGATGTCGGTGCCGGCCGCGAACGCCTTGCCGCCGGCCCCGGTCATGATGATCACCCGGACCGAGCCATCCTCGGGCACGCGCGAGCAGATCTCGACCAGCCGGTCGTACATCGCGAAGGTCAGCGCGTTGCGCGCCTGCGGCCGGTTGAAGGTGATGAGGCCGATGCCGTCCTCGACCTCGTAGTTGAGCTCCGCGGCGGCGGTCATGGGCGTCTCCTGTGATGGCGCTGCTCATAGCGCGCATCGCCGGCAGGGTCGAGCGCTCCCCCCGCCCTCGACTGCCGCCGCCCCATGCCTAAGCCGCTGTTGCCTTCCTGAGGTCGCTCGCCCATGCTTGGCCGGCCGCAGCATCTACCGACGAGGCGCCATGGCCATCACCTACCTCGAGACCGCCGCCAAGACGCCGACGACCGCATGGCCAGGTATTTCCCCGGCCACAACTTCGACATGGGCACGCCGGTGACGTCGTGAGCCGCATCGCGCATCTCTTCTCGCTTGCGGGCCGCACGGCGATGGTCACCGGCGGCAACTCCGGCATCGGCCTCGCCATGGCGCGCGCGCTGGGGCTCGCCGGTGCGCGGGTCGTCCTCGTCGCGCGGCGGGAGGCTGAGCTCGCCGACGCCGCAAGGCTGATGACCGACGAGAGCATCGCCGCCGGATTTCGGACGTGCGACCTCGCAGACGACGGCGCGGTCGCTCGGCTCTGCCATGCGCTCACGGCCACCGGCGATCACATCGACATCCTCGTCAACGCCGCGGGCGTAAATCTGCGCCAGCCTTTCACCGAGGTGACGCCAGCCGCGTTCGATCTGCATATTAAGCTTCTTGCCGCGGCGCCGTTCTTCCTCACGCAGCGCCTCGCCCCGTTGATGAAGGGGCGCGGCTGGGGGCGGATCATCAACCTCGCCTCGCTGCAGTCGGCCCGCGCGTTCCCCGACAGCGCCCCCTACGGCGCCGGCAAGGGCGCCATCGTGCAGCTCACGCGCGCGATCGCCGAGGCGTGGTCGCGGCACGGCATCACCTGCAATGCGATTGCCCCCGGCTTCTTCCCGACGCCGCTGACAGCGCCCGTCTTCGACGATCCGGTTCGCAGCGCCGCCAACGCAGCACAGACCGCCATCGGCCGGAATGGCGAGCTCGAGGACCTTGCCGGCATCACCGTGTTCCTGGCGAGCGATGCCTCCGCCTACATCACCGGCCAGACGATCTTCGTCGACGGCGGCTTCACCGCGAAGTGAGGGTCACATGAAAGCGCTGGTCTACACCGCCCCCCTGACGCTCGCCTTCCGCGACGAGCCCGATCCGCTGCCGGCCAACGACGAGGTGGTCGTGAAGGTCGAGGCCGTCGGCATCTGCGGCTCGGACATGCACGGCTACCACGGCCACGACGAGCGCCGCCCCGCCCCGCTCATCCTCGGCCACGAGGCGTCGGGCATTGCGACCGGCGGTCGCCTCGCGGGCAGGCGCGTCACCATCAATCCGCTCGTCACGTGCATGACGTGCGACGCCTGTCTCGACGGGCGGCCGCACCTCTGCCCGAGCCGGCAGATCCTGTCGCTCGCGCCGCGCCAGGGCGCCTTTGCCGAGCTCGTGCGCGTGCCGGAGGCGAACCTCGTCGAGCTGCCCGCCGGCTTCGACCTCGTGCAGGCCGCGCTCGCCGAGCCGATGGCGGTCGCCTACCACGCCGTGCATCTTGGCCTCGCTCGGCTCGCCCGCCCGGGGACGAGTGCACGCGCGGCCGTGCTCGGTGGCGGGGCGATCGGTCTTGCATCTGCGCTGGTGCTGGCGATGGCGGGTGTGCGGTCGATCTCGGTCGGCGAGCCGAATGCGGCGCGGCGTGCGACGGTCACGCGCGCGGGCGAGTTCCACGCCCATGCGCCGGACGCGGCGGACGCGCCAAAGCCCGGCTCGATCGACCTCGTGCTCGACGCGGTCGGTGCCGAGGCGACCCGGGCCGCCGCCTGCCGCATGGTGAAGCCCGGCGGGGTCATCGTGCACATCGGCCTCCTGCCCGGCCATGCCGGGGTCGATGTGCGGCGGATCACGCTGCAAGAGATCACCTTCATCGGCACCTACTGCTATACGATGGTCGAATTCCGCGAGACGGTCGATGCGCTCGCCTCGGGCCGGCTCGGGTCGCTCGACTGGCTCGAGGAGCGGCCGCTGCGGGACGGCGCCCGTGCGTTCCAGGACATCGACCACGGCCGAGTCGCTGCTGCCAAGGTCATCCTGCGGCCGTGAGGCACCGCGGGCTGTTGCTGCGCCGGAAATGAACCGGTCGACGCCGCAGGTGGATCGGGAGTATGGAGTGGGCGACCGCTTCGACCACGGCTGCCATGACCCGGATCCCCGATTTCACGACTGTACCCTTTGACGCACCCGCAGCGCCGCCGGCAGCCAGGGCGGAGGCGCCGGGAGGCGGCTTCACGACGCCGGAAGGCATAGCGATCCCCCCGTACTACACCGGCGCCGACATCGCCGGTCTCGACTTCGTCGACGGCTACCCCGGCATCGCGCCGTTCGTGCGCGGCCCCTATCCGACGATGTACGTCACGCAGCCGTGGACGATCCGCCAGTACGCCGGCTTCTCGACGGCGGAAGACTCCAACGCCTTCTACCGCCGCAACATCGCCGCCGGCCAGAAGGGCCTTTCCGTCGCCTTCGACCTCGCCACGCATCGCGGCTACGACAGCGACCACCCGCGCGTGAAGGGCGACGTCGGCATGGCCGGCGTCGCGATCGACAGCATCTACGACATGCGCACGCTGTTCTCCGGCATCGACCTCGCCGACATGACGGTCTCGATGACCATGAACGGCGCGGTGCTGCCGATCCTGGCGCTGTTCATCGTCGCGGGCGAGGAGCAGGGCGTGCCGCCGGCCAGGCTCGCAGGCACCATCCAGAACGACATTCTGAAGGAGTTCATGGTCCGCAACACCTACATCTATCCGCCCGGGCCCTCGATGCGGATCATTGCGGACATCTTCGCCTACACCTCGGCACGCATGCCCAAGTTCAACTCGATCTCGATCTCCGGCTACCACATGCAGGAAGCGGGTGCGACCGCCGACCTCGAGCTCGCCTACACCCTCGCCGACGGCATCGAGTACGCACGCGCCGGCACCCGGGCCGGCCTCGCCATCGACGCGTTCGCGCCGCGCCTCTCCTTCTTCTGGGCGATCGGGATGAACTTCTTCATGGAGATCGCCAAGATGCGGGCCGCGCGCCTCATCTGGGCGAAGCTGATCCGCGACGAGTTCGATCCCAAAGACGATCGCTCGTTGTCGCTGCGCACCCACTGCCAGACCTCGGGCTGGTCGCTGACCGCCCAGGACGCATTCAACAACATCGCGCGCACGTGCATCGAGGCGATGGCGGCGACGCAGGGCCACACCCAGTCGCTGCACACCAATGCGCTCGATGAGGCGATCGCGCTGCCGACGGATTTCTCCGCCCGCATCGCTCGCAATACGCAGCTCGTGCTCCAGCAGGAGAGCGGGACGATGCGCACCGCCGACCCGTGGGGCGGAAGCTATTATATCGAGCGGCTGACGCATGACCTCGCCGCCAGGGCGATGGTGCACATCGCCGAGGTCGAGGCGCTCGGCGGTATGGCCAAGGCGATCGCGGCCGGAGTGCCGAAGCTGCGCATCGAGGAGGCGGCGGCGCGCACCCAGGCGCGGATCGATGCGGGCGCGCAGACCATCGTTGGCGTCAACAAGTTCCGGATCGCGAGCGAGGCGGCGATCGAGGTCCTTAAGATCGACAACGCGAAGGTGCGCGCCAACCAGATCGCAAAGCTCGCGCGCCTGAAGGCGGAACGCGACGAGCGGGCAACGCAGGCCGCGCTCGGCCGACTGACCGAGGGCGCGCGCGCCCGTGCCAACCTACTCGAGCTCTCGATCGAGGCCGCCCGCGCCAAGGCGACGGTCGGCGAGATCTCCGATGCCATGGAGCAGGTGTTCGGCCGCCATCGGGCCGAGATCCACAGCGTCTCTGGCGTCTATCGCGCGGAAGGCAAGGCCATGACCAAGAGCCTCGAGAAGGTGCGCGCACTGGTTGCCGCGTTCGAGCGCAACGACGGGCGCCGGCCGCGGCTGCTGGTCGCCAAGATCGGCCAGGACGGCCACGACCGCGGGCAGAAGGTGATCGCGACCGCCTTCGCCGACCTCGGCTTCGATGTCGATATCGGGCCGCTGTTCTCGACGCCGGACGAGGTGGCCCGCCAGGCGGTGGAGAACGACGTGCACGTGGTCGGCGTCTCCTCGCTCGCCGCCGGCCATCTGACGCTGGTGCCGGAGTTGCGCGCGGCACTGGCGGCGGCGGGTCGCGCCGACATCCTGATCGTCGTCGGCGGCGTCATCCCGCCCGCCGACTACGACGCGCTGTTCGCGGCCGGTGCCGTCGCGGTGTTCGGACCCGGCACCAAAATCCCCGAGGCGGCGGTCGATCTCATGGCCAAGCTCAATGCAGCCCTCGGCTACCCTGAAGACCGGCGGGCCGCGGAGTAGCGCGGTTCAGGTACTCCCCGTGCGGGTCGCCACGACCCACCAGCCGGGATTGCGCGTTGCGACCGTCGCGGCGATCCGCCGGGCGTCGGCCGCGTCGGCGGCGAGGCCCCACACGCTCGCGCCGGAGCCCGACAGCCGCACGACCGAGGCGCCGGCTTCCCCCAGTGCGCGCTCGACGTCGCCGATTGCCGGGCAGATCGACCGCGCCGCCGCCGCGAGGTCGTTGCGCGCCGCCGCAAGCAGCCGGCGAACCTCGTCGGGATCGCCGAGGGCGTCTTGAAATCCCGGATGCGCGGCGTGTGGAGAGGTTTGGCCGGGCGCAAGCCCGAGCGCCGCAAACACGTCCCTGGTTGCAACCGCGATGCGCGGATTGACTAGCGCCAGATCGAGCGCCGGGAACCGCGCGAGCCGCGTCACCTCCTCGCCCGCGCCGCACATCAGGCCCGGCCGCGGATCGAGGCACACCCGGCAATCGGCGCCGGTCGCCCATGCCGCCAGCTGCACTCGTGGATCGCCAGTCGCCAGGCCGTTCGCCCGCGCGAGCAACCTGAGTGCCGCCGCCGCATCCGCCGAGCCGCCGCCGAGGCCCGCTGCCACCGGCAGGCGCTTGGTCAGGTGGAAATGCCCGAGACGCAGGCCGGGCACCTGGTCGCTGAGCGCGCGGGCCGCCTTCACCACCAGGTTGTCGCCGACCGGGCCCGACGCTGCGGCCGTGTCGCCATCGACCGTCAGCGCAAGCTCGCCGCCGGGGACGAGTTGCAGGTCGTCCGCGACCTCGGCGAACACGACGAGGCTCTCGAGCGCATGCAGCCCGTCGCCGCGCCGCCCATGCACATGCAGCGACAGGTTGATCTTGGCGGGCGCGGTTTCCCGTAGGACGGTCAGCGTGGCCTCGGCAGTCTGGCGGTGACGGTGTCGATCCTGCACGCGCGGTCGCCAGAAGTCTACGTGCCTTCCCCGGCCGGAGCCGGTAGCATCCCTCCATGGCAACGATACCGGCATCCCGAGGCGAGACCGGCCCGACGATTGCACTCGTGGTCGCGGCCGGCCGCGGCGGCCGTGTCGGCGGGGCAGTTCCCAAGCAGTTCATGCTGCTCGGCGGCGTGCCCGTGCTGCGCCGAACGATCGCGGGATTGCGCGATCAGCCCAGCATCGACCGTGTCGTCGTGGTGATCGCGCAGGCCGACATCGCGTTCTACGGTCAGTCGATCGTCGGCTGGGAGAACGACCCGCGCCTGCTCGCGCCGGTCATCGGCGGGACGACACGGCAGGCCTCGGTCCTCTCCGGTCTCGAAGCTGTCGCCGCACTGCAGCCGCGCGTGGTGGTCGTGCACGACGGTGCCCGTCCGCTCGCCACGTCCGGGCTGCATGCTCGCGTGATTGCCGCGATCGGCGATGCGGAAGGCGCCATCGCCGCGATGCCGGTGACGGAGACCCTCAAGCGCGCGTCGGCGGGGGCGATCGCCGCGACCGTCGACCGCGCCGCGCTGGTCACGGCACAGACCCCGCAGGCGTTCGACTTTGCCGCCCTCCTTGCCGCGCACCGCAGGGCCGCGGCCGAGGGCCGCGCGGACTTCACCGACGACGCGGCCCTCATCGAGTGGACCGGCGGGCGCGTGCTGCTCGCGCCCGGCGAGCCCGACAACATCAAGCTGACCACCGCCGCCGACTTCGCCCGCGCCGAGCTGCTGCTCGGCGACCGCATCGCCGGACGCACCGTCACCGGCATCGGCTACGATGTGCACGCCTTCACCGCCGGCGATCACATCATGCTCGGCGCCGTGCGCATTCCCCATACGCACGGCGTCTCCGCCCACTCCGACGGCGACGTCGCGCTGCACGCGCTCACCGACGCACTGCTCGGCGCGATCGGCGACGGCGACATCGGCGTGCACTTCCCGCCGAGCGACCAGCGATGGCGCGGCGTGGCGTCGCAGCGGTTCCTGGCCCACGCGGCGGAGCGGGTCCGCGCGCGCGGCGGCGCCATCGTGCATCTCGATGTCACCCTCCTCGCCGAGGCGCCGCGCATCGGACCCTTCCGCGAGGCGATGCGGGCGGCGATCGCCGCGGCGGCCGGGATCACGCCCGCCCAGGTGTCGCTGAAGGCGACGACCTCAGAGGGCCTCGGCGCCATCGGCCGGCGGGAAGGCCTCGCCGCCTTCGCGGTCGCGACGGTGACGATCCGAGACGTTTAGCCACGCGTACCATTTACCACTCCCGCGCCGCTGGCCGGTCGCCGTTCAGGGTGCGATAATCACCGCGTCGAAGTGCCCGGAGCCTCTGCCCTCCCATGTCGTCGAAGACCCCGCTGCTCGATGCCACCGCCCTGCCCGCCGGCCTGCGCGAGCTTTCGGATGCGCAGTTGCGCCAGCTCGCCGACGAGCTGCGCGCCGAGACGATCGATGCGGTCTCGGTCACCGGCGGCCACCTCGGGGCGGGCCTCGGCGTCGTCGAGCTGACGGTCGCGCTGCATCACGTCTTCGACACGCCGCGCGACAAGGTCATCTGGGACGTCGGCCACCAGGCCTATCCGCACAAGATCCTGACCGGCAGGCGCGACCGCATCCGCACGCTCAGGCAGGCGGGCGGCCTCTCCGGCTTCACCAAGCGCGCCGAGAGCGTCTACGATCCGTTCGGCGCGGCCCACGCCTCGACCTCGATCTCGGCCGCGCTCGGCCATGCCGTCGCCCGCGACATCAAGGGCGAGGACTTCAACGTCGTCGCGGTGATCGGCGACGGTGCGATGTCGGCCGGCATGGCCTACGAGGCGATGAACAACGCGGGTGCCCGCCATTCGCGGCTGATCGTCATCCTCAACGACAACGACATGTCGATCGCACCGCCGGTCGGCGCGATGTCGGCTTATCTCGCGCGGCTGATCTCCGGCCGCACCTACCGCGGCCTGCGCGATATCGGCAAGCAGCTCGCCCGCAAGCTGCCGAAGTTCCTCTACACCAAGGCGATGAAGTCGGAGGAGTTCGCCCGCTCGTTCTGGACCGGCGGCACGCTCTTCGAGGAGCTCGGGTTCTACTACGTCGGCCCGATCGACGGGCACAACCTCGACCACCTGCTGCCCGTGCTGCGCAACGTCCGCGAGGCCAAGGACGGACCGATCCTCGTCCATGTCGTTACCCAGAAGGGCAAGGGATATTCGCCGGCCGAAGCGGCGGCCGACAAGTATCACGGCGTCGTCAAGTTCGACGTGGTGACCGGGGCGCAGGCGAAATCCAAGACCAACGCGCCCTCCTATACGAGTGTATTCGCCCAGAGCCTCATCAAGGAGGCGCGCGCCGATGCGCGCATCGTCGGCGTGACCGCGGCGATGCCGTCCGGCACCGGGCTCGACCTCTTCATGCGGGAGTTCCCGGACCGCACGTTCGATGTCGGCATCGCCGAGCAGCACGCGGTGACGTTCGCCGCCGGGCTCGCCTGCGAGGGCCTGAAGCCGTTCTGCGCGATCTACTCGACGTTCCTGCAGCGCGCCTACGACCAGGTCGTGCACGACGTCGCGATCCAGCAGCTGCCGGTGCGCTTCGCCATCGACCGCGCCGGCCTCGTCGGGGCCGACGGACCGACCCACGCCGGCGCGTTCGACACCGCCTACCTCGGCTGCCTGCCGGGCTTCGTGGTGATGGCGGCCGGCGACGAGGCGGAGCTTGCCCACATGGTCGCGACCGCCGCCGCCTACGACGCGGGCCCGATCGCCTTCCGCTATCCGCGCGGGGAAGGCCTCGGCGTCGCAATGCCCGAGCGTGGGACGCCGCTCGAGATCGGCCGCGGGCGCATCGTGCGCGAAGGCACGAAGATCGCCTTGCTCTCGTTCGGCGCCCGGCTCGGTGACGCGTTGAAGGCCGCCGACCTGCTCGACGCCCAGGGCCTGTCGACCACGGTCGCCGACGCCCGTTTCGCCAAGCCCCTCGATCGCGATCTGGTCCGCCGCCTCGCCCGCGAGCACGAGGTTCTGATCACGATCGAGGAAGGCTCGGTCGGCGGCTTCGGCGCCTTCGTGCTGCAGCAGCTCGCCGCGGACGGCGCGCTCGATCGCGGCCTGCAGGTGCGCACGATGACGCTACCCGACATCTTCCAGGATCACGCGAGCCCCGCCGCAATGATCAAGGAGGCGGGGCTCGACGCGGAGGCCATCGTCCGCCAGGTCGAGGCCACGCTCGCCACGGCGGGCGGGAAGCCAAAGCTCCTCAAGGCCTGATCCGGGCTTGGTTGAGGCCTGCCGGCCACACGTCAGGCTCGCAAAAGCCACACTTCTGGCATAGGGTCCTTTTCCAATCGGTGGGCAGTCCAGAGGAGTTCCCCGCCCGGATGGCCGCGCGCGACAACACCCTGCTCGAGATTACGCCTGAGGTGCTGCTCAAGGCCTATGCCTGCGGCATATTTCCGATGGCGGAGAGCGCGCACGACCCGCAGCTCTATTGGATCGAGCCGCAGGCGCGCGGCGTGCTGCCGCTCGACGGCGTCAGCGTGCCCAAGCGCCTTGCGCGGACCATCCGCCAGGACGTCTTCGAGGTCCGCGTCGATACCGACTTCGACGGCGTCATCGACGGCTGCGCGGGCTCCAAGCCCGGCCGGCGCTCGACCTGGATCAACGACCGCATCCGCGCCCTCTATGGCGAGCTGTTCCGCCGCGGCCAGTGCCACACGGTCGAGGCCTGGGCCGACGGCCGGCTGGTCGGCGGCCTCTATGGCGTGGCGCTCGGCGGCGTGTTCTTCGGCGAGAGCATGTTCTCGACGGCGCGGGATGCCTCCAAGGTCGCCCTCGTGCACCTCTGCGCGCGGCTCATCGAGGGGCGCTTTGCACTGCTCGATACGCAGTTCGTGACCGATCACCTCCGCCAGTTCGGCACCGTCGAGCTCGAGAAGGGCGAGTTCCATCGCCAGCTCGAGCTGGCGCTGAAGGTCGAGGCGCATTTCAAGCGCCCGCTCGCCGACACGTCCGGCCGCCGCGTGCTCGAGATCATCGCGAACGCGCGCAACGCCCCTCACTGAGCGTTGGTGCGCAGCCCGGCGGCCTCGCCAATCAGCCGGTAGCTTCGCCGGCGCACCGCCTCGCCCCAGGCCCACGTGACGATCGCGACCTCATCGGTGCCGACATCACGCGCGAGGTCGCCGATGCGTGCCGACGAACGCGCGGCGCCGGTAGCCCTCGAGCTAGCGCCGCACGCGGCGGCGCTGCAGCGGCTCCTCGGGATCTCCCTCGATCGGTTGCGGCTGCCGTCCGGGCTGCGCAGCGGGCGGGGCAGCGCCTCCGCCCCGCGCCGTCGCGGTCGCAGCACCCCTGGCGGCAGGGGCCGGTGTGGCCGCGGCGGCGGCAGGCCGCGTCGGCTGCGCGCACTCCGTCAGCCAGACGTCGAACACCGGATGCTCGACCGCATTGAGCCCAGGGCTCTCGGCGAACATCCAGCCGGAGAAGATGCGCTTCTGCTGGCCGTCGAGCTGGGTCTCGACGACCTCGACGAAGCCCGAGGTCTTCGGCGGCTCGGTCGGCGGGCGCGAATAGCAGGCGCGCGGCGTCACCTTGAGCGAGCCGAACTGGGCCGACTGATTGAGGCGCACTTCGAGGCGGGAGATCCGCGCCGTCACCTTGTCGAGCGTCGCGAACACCGCGACCGCGTTGTCGATCCGCTGGGCGTCGAGCGGCTCGACCGCGGCGAGGGTCGCGGCGAGACCGAGCAAGCCGCAGAAGGCACCGCGCCGGAGCAGGGAGACGAATTCGGTCACGCCATGCCCTCGACGATCACGATCTCGGAATCGGAGAACGACCGGCGAAGCTTTGCCGCAGCCTGATATTCCGGCGAATGGTAGCACGCGAGGGCCTTCTCGAAGCTGTCGAACTCGATGACCACGTGGCGCGCTTTGGCCGGGCCTTCCGGCGCCTCGAACCGCCCACCGCGAACCAGGAAGCGCGCCTCGTACTTCTCGAACACGATTCTGTCGGCAGCAAGGTATTCGGGATACCGCCCCGGATCGGTGATCGAGATGTGGACGATCCAATAGCCCTTGGTCATCGCTTGCTCCCGGCGCGGTCCGAAACTCCGCTCAGTCAGGCTTCCATCCCTTGTAGTCGCCGGTTGCGCGGGGGCGCTGGCCCGATGCCAGGATCGAACCCGCGGGCCGGTAGGCCCCGGCGGTGCCGGTCATGTTCATCACGTGAGGCTTCTGCCATGAGTGCGACGCGGCGGCGACTGCGGCCGGCGGCACGTCGACGGTGTAGTGGAGCCAGCCGTGCCACTCGGGCGGGACCCGGCTCGCCTCGGCCTCGTCGCGGTAGATCACCCAGCGCCGGGGCTGGCCGAGCGGGCCGATGCCGCGGCTCTGGACGTAGTAGCGGTTGCCGCCCGCATCGGTGCCGACATGGCGCCCGCGCAGCGCGGTGTAGACGCGGTTCGACCAGGTGTTGCCGCCCCACCAGCTGAAGATCTCGCTGAATATGCCCATGTGTTCTGGCCGCCACGCGCCCCGAAGTCGATGTGATCGGCATATCGCACGCAGTCTCCCGAAGTCCAGCCGCGCGATGCCGCGGCCGATCCGCCACACCGGTGAGGATTAGACTCTCGCTACCGCATATTGTGGTCGCGCGATCGAAGGCGTTTTGCCGGTTTTCAACACCGCCGCCACGGGCCTGATCCGGCCGCGCCCCCGCGACGCACGGGCGCCCGCCGGAGCTTTCAACAGGCCCGCCATGCGCGCGATCATCTACTAGATGTTGTGGTGGCTACAGCAACCAACCCACAACAGTGAGTGGCGGGCCCGCTCGAATCGCCGTACCTTTCGATCTGTGGCGAAGAGAAGGCTGCGACCAACGCGCCCCTCCCGCCGAAGGCCCGCAGCGCCGATCCACGTGGTCGAGCGGGCCTTTTTGACGCCCTGATGCGGTCCTCTGCCACCGGCAGGCCGCAGCGGGTCGGGGTGGCGTCCGGGCCGGGTCGGGCCGCAGCGTACGCGTGAGTTTCAGTGGGTACGACGAGTCGGCCGTTTCGGCGGCCGGTCGCAAGCTCAAGTCGCAACGCGTTTCACCAAAACACGAGCCGTGCGAGCGACGCCCGATGGCGGCGGCGCCCACTGACCGATGCCGGGGGCAACTGATGAAGATCACACGTCGCTTCACCGAGGCGGGCAAGTCCCCCTACGAGACGATTCCCTTCCGCCGCGCCACGAGCGAGATCAAGAACCCCGACGGCTCCATCGTCTTCCGCCTCGACGGCTTCATGGTGCCCGAGCACTGGAGCCAGGTCGCCGCCGACATCCTGGCGCAGAAGTACTTCCGCAAGGCCGGCGTGCCGCGCCGCCTGAAGCGGGTCGAGGAAACCCAGGTTCCTTCCTGGCTCTGGCGCTCGGTCGCCGACCAGACGGCGCTCGCGGACCTGACCGACAAGGAGCGGATCGGCGGGGAGACCGACGCGCGGCAGGTGTTCGACCGGCTCGCCGGCACCTGGACCTACTGGGGCTGGAGGGGCGGCTACTTCACGACCGAGGAGGACGCGCGCGCCTTCTTCGACGAGCACCGCTACATGCTCGCCATGCAGTACGGAGCGCCGAACAGCCCGCAGTGGTTCAACACCGGGCTCCACTGGGCCTACGGCATCGATGGTCCGGGCCAGGGCCACTTCTACGTCGACTTCGAGACCGGCAAGCTCACCGCCTCGGCCTCGGCCTACGAGCACCCGCAGCCGCACGCCTGCTTCATCCAGTCGGTCGAGGACGACCTCGTCAACGAGAACGGCATCATGGATCTGTGGGTGCGCGAGGCGCGCCTCTTCAAGTACGGCTCGGGCACCGGCTCGAATTTCTCGAAGCTCCGCTCGGAGAGTGAGAAGCTGTCGGGCGGCGGGCGCTCCTCGGGGCTGATGAGCTTTCTCAAGATCGGCGACCGGGCGGCCGGCGCCATCAAGTCCGGCGGCACGACGCGGCGCGCGGCGAAGATGGTCGTCGTCGACGTCGACCACCCCGACATCGAATCCTACATCGACTGGAAGGTGAAGGAGGAGCAGAAGGTCGCCGCTCTCGTCACCGGATCCAAGATCTGCCAGAAGCGGCTCAAGGCGGTGATGAAGGCCTGCGTCAACTGCGAGGCCGACGGCGACAAGTGCTTCGATCCGGCCGAGAACCCGGCCTTGAAGCGCGCCATCAAGGAGGCCCGCCGCGACCTCGTGCCCGACAACTACGTGCGCCGCGTGATCCAGTTCGCGCGCCAGGGCTACAAGGACATCGATTTCGCGACCTACGACACCGACTGGGACAGCGAGGCTTATCTCACGGTCTCGGGCCAGAACTCGAACAACTCGGTCCGCGTCAACGACGAGTTCCTCGAGGCGGTTCAGGCCGGCAAGGACTGGCAGCTCAACGCCCGCATCACCGGCAAGCCGGTCAAGACGGTGAAGGCCGCGGACCTGTGGGAGAAGATCGGCCATGCCGCATGGGCCTCGGCCGACCCGGGCATCCAGTTCCACACCACCATCAACGACTGGCACACCTGTCCGAAGTCCGGGCCGATCCGCGCCTCGAACCCCTGCTCGGAGTACATGTTCCTCGACGACACGGCGTGCAACCTCGCCTCGCTGAATTTGATGCTGTTCCGGGGACGGGGCCAGACCCCGCAGACCGACGGCCGCGGCGACGGTAAGGGGGCCGGTGGTGCGGGGTCCGACCCCGCCGCGACGCTCTTCGACACCGACGCCTTCGAGCACGCCTGCCGGCTTTGGACCATCGTCCTCGAGATCTCGGTGCTGATGGCGCAGTTCCCATCGCGCCAGATCGCCGAGCTCAGCTACCGCTACCGCACGCTCGGCCTCGGCTTTGCCAACATCGGCGGCCTGCTGATGGCGGGCGGCATCTCCTACGACAGCGACGAGGGCCGCGCGATCTGCGGCGCAATCTCGGCGATCATGACCGGCGTCTCCTATGCGACGAGCGCGGAGATGGCGGGCGAGCTCGGACCTTTCCCGGGCTACGGCGAGAACGCGCAGGACATGCTGCGCGTGATCCGCAATCATCGCCGGGCCGCCTACGGCCAGTCGGAGGGCTACGAAAAGCTCGCGATCGAGCCGGTGCCGCTCGACCACGCCAACTGCAGGGAGGCGCACCTCGTCGAGGCGGCCAAGCGCGCCTGGGACCGCGCCATCGAGCTCGGCCAGTCGCACGGCTTCCGCAACGCGCAGGCGACCGTCATCGCGCCGACCGGCACCATCGGCCTCGTCATGGACTGCGACACGACCGGCATCGAGCCCGATTTCGCGCTCGTCAAGTTCAAGAAGCTCGCCGGCGGCGGCTACTTCAAGATCATCAACCAGGCGGTGCCCGAGGCACTGCGCGGGCTCGGCTACCGCGAGAGCGAGATTGCCGAGATCGAGGCCTATGCGGTCGGCCACGCGAGCCTCCGGCAGGCGCCGGCGATCAACCACTCCTCCCTCAAGACCAAGGGTTTCACCGACGAGGTGCTGGCCAAGGTGGAAGCCAGCCTCGCCGCCGCCTTCGACATCAAGTTCGTGTTCAACAAGTGGACGCTCGGCGAGGACTTCCTCACCGGCAAGCTCAAGATCCCCGCCGAGACGTTGAACGAGCCGGCATTCGACCTGCTCGCCCACCTCGGCTTCGCCAAGAAGGACATCGAGGCGGCCAACGAGCACGTCTGCGGCGCCATGACGCTCGAGGGCGCGCCGCATCTCAAGGCCGAGCACCTTCCGGTGTTCGACTGCGCCAATCCGTGCGGGCGCAAGGGCCGTCGCTATCTCTCGGTCGAGAGCCACATCCGCATGATGGCGGCGAGCCAGCCGTTCATCTCCGGCGCGATCTCGAAGACGATCAACATGCCGAACGAGGCCAGCGTCGAGGACTGCAAGCAGTCCTACATGCTCTCCTGGCGCCTCGCGCTCAAGGCGAACGCGCTCTACCGCGACGGCTCGAAGCTTTCCCAGCCGCTCAACTCCCAGCTCCTCGCCGACGACGCGGAGGAGGCCGAGGAGGTTGCGGAGAAGATGCTCGCCGACAAGCCGGCGAGCCAGCGGGCGCTGGCGCTGGCCGAGCGCGCTGTCGAGCAGCTCAAGAAGCGCATCGCCGAGCTCGAGGTGGCGAAGGACGAGGCGCGTCAGCGCGAGAAGCTCCCCGGCCGCCGCAAGGGCTACACGCAGAAGGCGGTCGTCGGCGGCCACAAGGTGTACCTGACGACCGGCGAGTACGAGGACGGCCGCATCGGCGAGATCTTCATCGACATGCACAAGGAGGGCGCCGCCTTCCGCAGCCTCATGAACAACTTCGCGATCGCGATCAGCCTCGGCCTGCAGTACGGCGTGCCGCTCGAGGAGTACGTGGACGCCTTCACGTTCACCCGCTTCGAGCCCGCCGGCATGGTGCAGGGCAACGACACGATCAAGAACGCGACGAGCGTGCTCGACTACATCTTCCGCGAGCTCGGCGTCTCCTACCTCGGCCGCAACGACCTCGCCCACGTCGATCCTGGCGAGATGAGCGCGACCGCCATGGGACAGGGCGAGGACGAGCCGGAGACGGAACGCCCGGCCTTCCCCGCGGCTCGCGTCATCTCGCACGGCTTCACGCGTGGCAGCCTCGTCGGGCGGATCGGCCCGCGCGGCGGTGGCGAGGGTTCGGTCGCGGTGATGCAGCAGCAAGTGACGACCGCGTTCGCCGTCACCGAGGGTGCAACCGCGCTCAAGCCGGCGACCGAGGTCATGGAGGCTCGCGCGGTCGCTATCGCGGTCGTCGAGACCCCGCTCTACAAGCCGCGCGTCGATGTCGACCGGCGCGCGGAAGCGCGCCTCAAGGGCTACGAGGGCGAAGCGTGCCGCGAGTGTGCCAACTTCACGCTCGTGCGCAACGGCACCTGCCTCAAGTGCGACACGTGCGGGTCGACGAGCGGGTGCAGCTGAGCGGTGAACAGTTCATCCCGGCGACGGGCGCCGGGATGACCGAGCCGGACGGAGGGCAGACATGGGCTTGACCACCCTGAAACCCGCGGAACCGCTGAGCCAGTCGTGGCCTTCACCGCGCCCGGGCGTCGCGGCGACATCGGCGCCGCTCCCCGCCGCCGACGTGCTGCACCTCGCCGAGCTCGTCGGCGTGGTGCGCGAGCGGCTCAACGTCGACAGCGCGTTCCCGGATGCGGCGATCCTGGCGAGCCTGCAGGCGATCGCGAGCCGATCCGACCCGCGCGGGCGCTGGCGGGCGGCGTTCGACTCCAACCTCGGCCACTGGCTCGCCCTCAAGGGCAGCGACCTCAACACCGCGCTCAACACGCTCGTCGCGCTGATGCCGCGCCCGGTCTCCTGAAAGGACCCGATCCCATGTCCCGGCCGCAACCGACCGTCGATCCGAGCGTCTACTATGTCGCCGACCACCTCGATGCGGTCCTCGCCGCAGGCGAGGACCTCGGCCGGCTCGTGCTGCCGCCGCACGGCGGTGCACCGGCGGCTGCGCGCGAGATCACGGAGCGCGCGCGGGCGCTCGAGCTCGTGATCGTGGCGCGGGCGCTGCAGGCCCGGCTCCGATGCCAGGAGCTGCGCAATGCCGACCCGCGGTTTCGGCCGATGGTCGATCTGTTCATCGGCGGCACGGCGCGGTTGCTCGACGTGATCGAGGAGTTCGGCGACGCCTCCCGCGCCGATTTCGCGACCGGGGACGATCTCGTCGCCTACCTGCGCGAGCGGGCGGTGGTCGCCGCCGACGCGGCCGCGCCGCAGTCCTTCGCCGCGCTCAGGATCGGTCCGGCATTCCGCATCGCCGGTGAGATCGAGCTCGGACCGCTGATGGACATGTGCGCCTCGTTCCTCGACGCGCTCGAGTTCCACTACGAGCTCTATCAGGGCGCCCCTGCGAGCGCAGCTCAGGCTGCCGCCTGAGCACGCCACCCTTCCGGGCAATTCAACTCTCGGTGCAAACACCCCACAGGGGTCATCCCGGGGCTTGTCCCCGGGACTCATTGTGCCTCGATCTGCGGCGGTTCGGTTGCGGCACGATGGGTCCCGGCAATGAATGCCGGGATGCCGGGATGACAGTCCTTGTGTGCTTGTCATAACGGCAGAATTGAATCACCCTGCGTCAGCCCTCCCGGTCGAGCTTGCGCAGGTCGACGCGGCGGACCTTGCCGGTGATGGTCATCGGCATCTCGGCGATAAAGCGCACCTTGCGCGGGTACTCGTGGGCGGCGAGCCGCTCCTTCACGTAGGCCTGGATCTCGGCGGCGAGGGCGTCGCCCGGCGTCACGCCCGGCGCCGGCACGATGAAGGCCGCCACCACCTCGCCGCGGATCGGATCGGGCGAGCCGATGACACCTGCGAGCGCGACCGCGGGGTGCGTCATCAGGCATTGCTCGACCTCGCCGGGCCCGATGCGGTAGGCGGCGGACGCGATGATGTCGTCGTCGCGACCCTGGAACCAGAAGTAGCCGTCCGCATCCTTCACCGCGATATCGCCGAGCAGGCACCACGCGCCGCGGAACTTCTCGGCCGTCGCCTCGGGCTTGCGCCAGTACTCGAGGAACATCACCGGGTCCGGCCGGCTGACGGCGACGATGCCGGCCTCGCCCGCCGGCAGCACCCGCCCGTCGTTGTCGACGACCTCGACCGCATGGCCGGGGATCGCGCGGCCCATCGAGCCCGCCCGCACGGAGAACAGCTTCGGGCAGTTGCCGACCAGCAGATTGACCTCAGTCTGGCCGTAGAACTCCGCGAGCGTCAGCCCCAGTGCCTCCTTCCCCCACGCGATCATGTCCTCGCCGAGCCGCTCGCCGCCGGTCATCACCGAGCGGAGGCTGACGGCATGCCGCGAGCGCGGCGAGGGCACCTGCCGCATCAGCCTCAGCGCCGTCGGCGGCATGAACACGTTGCGCACGCCGTGCCGGGCCATGAAGTCGAACGCCCACTCGGGATCGAACTTGGCGCGCGCCGAGCCGGCCACAGCGACGCCCTCGTGCAGTGACGGCAGCAGCACGTCGAGCAGCCCGCCGGCCCAGGCCCAGTCGGCCGGTGTCCAGAACCGGTCGCCCGGCTGCGGAAAGAACTCGTTGGCGACCATCACGCCCGGCAGGTGGCCAATCAGCACGCGCTGGGGGTGCAGCACACCCTTCGGGTTGCCGGTGGTGCCGGAGGTGTACATGAGCAGCGCCGGGTCGTCGGCGCCGCTATCGTGGCTGATCGGAGCGTCGCGTGCGGCTTCGAGCGTCGGCCAGAACCCGGCAGGCGCGCGCCGGCCGCCGCCGCGACCGGCCTCGCCCACCAGCAGCACGTGCTCGAGGGTCGCAACGCCCGCGATCGCCGCCTCGGTGCGCGCGTAGGCCTCGGCCGCCGAGATCAGCACCCGCGCGCCGCTGTCCTCGAGCCGGTAGCGGACCGCATCGGGCCCGAACAGGTTGAACATCGGCAGCGCGATGGCGCCGATCTTCTGGATCGCGATGTGGGCGATCGGCGCCTCGGGACATTGCGGCATGTGGATCGCGACCCGGTCGCCGGGTGCGACGCCGAGCCCGATCAGCGCGTGCGCGAGCCGGTTGGCGGCCTGCTGGAGGCGGCGGAAGCTCCAGGTCTCGATCGCCCCGTCGCGGGTCTCGTAGATCAGCGCCGTCGAGGTCGGCGCCTGCTCTGCCCAGCGGTCGCAGATCGCGGCCGCGATGTTGAACCGGGCCGGCAGCTCCCAGCGGAACGTCGCGTAGAGTTGCTCATACGTTTCACCAGCGAGGTGCATCGTTCGCTTCCCCGCTGATTATCGCGTGTCCTCGGCCGGCATCTCCGCACGCCCGCCGAACAGCCGGTGGCGATAGAGCAGGAACAGCCCCGCAACGAGGAGGAGGCCGAGGGCCGCCATCACGAACTCGCCGGCACCGATGCCGACGAGCCGCGCCGACCAGTCGAAGATCGTCTCGTAGCTCACGACCGCGGCGGCGCTGGCCACAACGCTCGCGAACTTGACGATCATCTCGGTGCGCTCGCCGAGCCGGCGCAGGAAATGAAACACCATCAATAGTGCCCACGGCGCCATGACGAGGCTCAGCCGGATGGGGAGGCCATCATCCCAGCGTCCCGCAACCGCATCCCAGCGTCCGGTCAGCGCGTTGGTCACCTGCAGGTAGCTGTAGTCCATCAAGGGCCAGATCAGCATCGCGAAGCCGCAGACGATGAGGCCGCGCTCGATCGCCGGCACCAGCTCCGCGTAGTAGGCATCGAGCTTGTTGCGCCAGAACGACAGCAGCACACCGATGACCAGCACGACGATGACGAAGAAGCACTTGAGCGCCAGCAGGTAGGCGTCCGCCGCCGCCGAGAGCGAGCGCGAGGCCGGGTTGGCCTGCAGGCGCCTCAGCGCCTCGGTGAAAGCTTTCTGTGATTCGCAGCAGGCCTGCGCCGACATCCGCTTGCGCATCGCGGGGGCGCAATAGCGCTCCTTGGAATAGTTCTCCGGAAGCTCCAGATGGTCGTCGGGGCTGCAATCGCGCGCGAACCGCGAGAGCCCGGCACTCCTGCGCGCGACATCGCGCAGGCTGAGCAGCGCCTTGAGCGCGGGAGCCCTCTGACACGCCGAGGGAGTGCGCTCGCTGCACCCCTGCGGCTCGCCTCGGTCGGCGAGCAGCGCACTCGGCGCGATCTCCCAGACCCCGCGCGGCGACTTCGCCAGCAGCGACTGGGCGGTGAGGTAGGAGATCGTCGCCACGGCGATGGCGCCGAACACGAAGCGGGCCCGGCCCCACGTCACGTAGGTCCAGTAGAAATGCGTGAAGACCACGGACGGCGTGTAGATCGCCAGCAGGACGAGGATGCCGAAGGTCGGGAAGAACACGAACAGATGGCTGTGCGCCATCAGGATCGTCATCCATTCGGTGTCCCAGAACTCATGAATGACGACCGCCGTCGAGAGCAGGAAGGCGGCAGCCAGAATGGCAAACACGATCCCGACGAAAATGCGCGCGCCCGTCATCGGGTCGCCGGCGGTGGATGGCTGCATGGAAAACCCTGTCCGTCAGTGCGTGCTCGGCCGTTCCGAAACGCGAGTGTAGGTCAATAATTTGCGCGAGGCGATCCAGTCCTTCACCGTCGGGCCGAAATCGGCGAAATGCTGGGACGACCGATGCGCCTCGAACGCCGCCTCGTCGGCATAAACCTCGTAGAGGAAGAAGCTCGTCGCCACCTGCGGGTCCTGGCAGACGTCGAACTGGCGGCAGCCGGGCTCGAGCGCCAGGCAGCGGGCGGCCTGACGGACCATCGCCTCGCGGAACGCCTCGATCCGCTCCGGCTTGATCTCGAAGAACACGGTGACGACGAACATGGCGGGTCTCCCATCGGCTGGCAGGATCACTCAGGCCGCGAAGCCCTTGGTCGCGGCGCCGAAGCCGGCGAGCGCGCGCCGCCTCGGAACGCCCCGCAGCCGGCCGCTGGCTTGCGCCGGCGATACGGTCCCGGCGAGGTCGGCGGCGGCGAGCAGCTTCGGGAAATCGATCCCGGTCCGCACGCCCATGTGCTCGAAGGCGAAAACGAGATCCTCGGTCGCCGTGTTGCCCGAGGCCCCCGGCGCGAACGGGCAGCCGCCGAGCCCCGCCGCCGCGCCATCGATGACCGTCACGCCGGCCTCGTAGGCCGCAATCGCGTTGGCAACGCCCAGGTTGTAGGTGTCGTGGCCGTGGAAGCCGAACCGCACCTTGCTCGTCTGGAACCGCGCGACGAGCATGCCCATCAGCGAGCGCACGTGGTTCGGCGCGGCCCGCCCCGTGGTGTCGGCGATGCCGATCTCGAGCTCGCCGACGATTCCGAGCACGCGCTCGACGCCGGCAACCACCCGATCCTCCGGCGTGCGCCCCTCGAACGGGCAGTCGAAGGCGGTCGCGAGATTGAACCGCATCACCCTGGTTCGCGAACCGAGATCGCGCCAGGCGTCCTCGAAGTCGCGGAAGCTCTGCTCGGTCGAGCGGCGCACGTTCGACTGGTTGTGGCTCTCCGAGACCGACTGCACCCAGCAGATTTCCCCGCATCCGGCCGCGAGCGCAGCCTCGTAGCCTTTCCGGTTCGGCACCAGCACCTGCAGGCGCATCGACTTCGGCAGCCGGGCCGTCCCGAGGATCTCCGGCAGGTCCGCCATCTGCGGCAGCGCCTTGGGGTTGACGAACGACCCGATCTCCATGCGCGCGAACCCGCAGGCCGCCAGCGCCTCGATGATCGCGATCTTGCGCGCGGTCGGAATGAAGGCCTTGACCGCCTGGAACCCGTCGCGGGGCGCGACCTCGACAATCGTCACCGTGCTCATATCAGTCCTCTCCTGCGCAGCCCGGCGCGCCTCGGCCCATCATAGCCGAGGCGACCGGAAAGCACCCCATCGCGCACGCCCGCCGCGAACTGAGCCGCAACGAAATGACCGAGCTCCAGCACGCTCGAGTTGCGCAATTGCGGATGGCCGGCCGAGCTCGGGGGCCATGGGTGGGGGTAATCTCTCTCGCACGTGCAATTCCGTCCAGAGCGTCGCCGACATCTCTCGAGCCGAGTTCGCGGGTCGGGGCCGGGGCGCGCAAATGCGCATCGATCGGCCCGCGGACCCGCGCGCGGCCCTTTCCCAAGGGCAGGCATCAGTCCTAATGTCTCGCCCATCGAGCCAATTTGGATCGGTCTCGCTGAAAAGAAAAGGCCGGCTGCACTGCCGGTGACGTCGCCGCGGTCGGACCCTGGTACACCGCCGATGCCCAGTCGACCTCGGGCTCGTTCAGCATCATCAACTGGGACGACGAGCCGCCCAATCCGGTCATCCCGAACTTCGAGAAGGCGACCGGCATCAAGGTCAACCTGACGCCGTTCTCGCAGAACGAGGAGCAGATCAACAAGCTGCTAGCCGTCCCGGGGATCGCTTCCAGGACATTCTGGACAATATTGCCTCGATCGAGGAGTACACCGCAGGCATGGATCTTGCGGCCGTCGCCGGCGACAAGCGGACACGCGACGCTGTCGAGCGCTGTCTGTCACGCATCGCCGAGGCCGCGGCGAAGCTCGGGTCACTTGCCGAGGACCTCGAACCCGACCAACCCTGGAACAACATCCGCGGCTACGGGAATAGATTGCGGCACGGCTACGATGGCGTGCGACCGCCTGAGGTCATGGGTATCATCACCCAATACCTTCCGGACCTGAAGATCGCACGCGTGCGCGCACTCGATGCGCGGTCTGACGACGCGTGAGTGTGCCATGAAACCCCTTTCCGCAATCCTCATCTTCGGCGGCCCGGTGGTCGCAATCCTCGCCTTCTGGCTGATGGCACGGATCGACCGGCGAGCGGCGGCCGACCCCAACCTGCCGACGTTCGTCGAGCGCAACGGCCTGCCGATCTCGATCTTCCTCGTCGGCGCGGTCGCGATCTGGTCGCTGATCCTGATCGTGCTGCCGCAGCTCGACATGGTCGACTACTCGTTCCACCCCAAGCTGCCGGCGGCGGCGCGCGGCGGCGAGCGCGACGTCTACACGCTCGAGAACTACCGCTACTTCCTGTTCGGCTCGACGGTCGCGACCGACAGCTGGAACCTCACCCATCTGAAGGCGTTCTGGCTGACCATCGTCATCAGCATCTTCATCACCCTCCTGAACTTCGCGATCTGCTACCCGCTCGCCTCTTTCCTCGCCCAGGTCGGCAGCTCCGGGCAGGTGCGCACCCTCATGCTGCTGCTCATCATCCCCTACTGGGTCAACGAGATCCTGCGCGCCTTCGCGTTCGGCATCATGTTCGGCACCGGCGGCCTCATCAACACCGTGCTGATCAGGGCCGGCATCATCGTGACGCCGTTCCACCCGCCCGCCGCGGTCACGCCGGCGGCGGCTCGCCTCGCGGTTCACCATGTCGTGCGATTGGGCTTGCAAAAATCTCCCCCCGCGCTCCCGGCGGCTTAGCATGCGCTCATCCCGCCCTGCTCAGGGGCCGCCTCCGGGGGCGTACCATTGGTGGTGGGCGGGCTGTGGCTTCGCAGAGGCCGGCAGCGCAGCGTCGCAAGGCGGTGCGTGCGTCGGCGGCCGGCGGGCAGACGCCCGTTTGGACTTCCGGACGCACCGGAGATCTGCGGTCCGACCCCGAACGGCGGTTCAAGTCCGCCGCACGCGAACGCAAATGCCTGCTTGCAGGGCAAATGTCGGGGAGATGGGACAGTCGGCCACCGCGGAGCGCTCGGCTTCGCATAA
>Ga0114938_1000192_pt1 | contig 48767 bp, 35 predicted proteins | sample AshMeaBigSpring_FD_88675 | JGI IMG/M metagenome (GOLD analysis project Ga0114938, IMG submission 88675) | Groundwater microbial communities from Big Spring, Nevada to study Microbial Dark Matter (Phase II) - Ash Meadows Big Spring | ecosystem: Environmental > Aquatic > Deep subsurface >...
CATGTTTATGAAATTTAAAGTTATAACCGCAAATATATTGTGCCTCGAGCACACAGCGGCAGGGTGTGATGGACTGGATTTTTATCCCGTTTATGTGTAATTAAAATTTTATGTAAGTTTGTACACATTTTTCAGGTATCTATGTTCGAATTGCTGGAGATTTTTTTCAAATGGGTTAAATACATATTAGGGGGCAGCCTACTGGCTGCTTTACTGGCTGCTGGGGCATCTCTGCTGCTTAAAAATCAATATCTTTCAAAAACGATATTCCTACCCACTAATCCTTCTATTCTAGATAGGCTCTCCTTTTTCCCCGAAGAAGGCAATGCCCGGGTACTCTATTTTTTTGGCGATCGCAATGATATAGACCGCCTCATAAGTCTGGGAAATTCACAGGGTATAAAAAAACACGTAATAGAAAAATATAATCTCTATGAGCACTATGATATAGATTCTACGTCTGCAGATGCCCCTGCTAAAATGGAAAAAGTCTTAAGCTCTAAATACAAGATTATTAAAAATGCCAAAGGTGCAGTGGAACTCACTATCACCGATGTGGATCCCAATCTGGCCGCCGAGATGGCCAATGAACTTACTGCCAAACTGGATGAACTAAATAAGTCGTTTATCAGACAAAAACAAATAGAAATATATAATACCCTGGGCGAGGAAGTGAAAAATAAAAACCAGGAAGTAATAATGCTCAAGGATAGTGTGCAAAGGCAGTATAAACGAGATCCTAATGATACGATCACTCTGGGTTTTATGATAGACCGCACAGAGAAAATTATTTCAGATTATAGCGAGGTAAAATTGCAATACGATCAGTATGATGCCATCCTAAAGAAAAATATTTCCACGCTGTATCTTATAGAAAAAGCTTTTCCGGCAGTAAAAAAAGATTCACCTAAGCGTGCACTCCTTGTGCTAGGTGTATTTATATTTTCTTTTATCACCCTGCTCATAGCTGCGGTGATCGTAGAACAATATCGCCGCTATAGAACAGAAAGAACCGGATTCGTGTAGATGGATGGTTGGCTGCAGAAAATAGATGAGCAAAAACTTTTTATTCTCATCATTCTATCCTTGCTCGCCTCTACCGTAGCAGGCACAGCTTTAGATTTCCCTTGGCTCTATGTTTTTCCCTGGCTATTGCTGAGTGCTATGGCGGCACTATTGCAACCCTCCTTCTTCTTTTATCTGTTATTTTTTTTGCTCCCCTTTTCTACGGAGTATGAATTTGATAATGGACTAGCCACGGATCTGCCCTCAGAGCCGCTAATGGTGATGATTATGGGGATAGCGGTTTTTCTTTTTGCTTCAGATAGAAAAATGAGAAGTCGCCCTTTTTGGCAGCACCCGATAGCTGTAATCCTATGTATTCATTTTAGCTGGATTATCATCGCAGCTTTATTTACCAGCATACCATTGGTATCACTTAAATTTATATTGGCTAAGACTTGGTATATAATTGTATTCTTTATAATGGGAGGCATTCTTATAAACCGAATAGAGAATTTTTATAGGCTTATAAATACCATCACCGCAGGATTTATCATTGTTATCGCTATTATCACCATACACCATGCTACCATAGGCTTTAGTTTTGAATTTGTAAATGACACATTAAAACCTTTTTTCCGAAATCACGTGAGCTATGGAGTGATGCTGGTAGTGTATTTGCCACTAGTATGGGTCGTCTTTCAAAGACAGGAATATGGCCGGCTGGCTCGCCTTTTCTTTGGTGTGGCTCTGGCACTTATTATTACTGGTATTTTTCTCTCTTATTGCCGGGCAGCCATTCTTTCTTTTCTTTTTATACCGGCTATCTATGCTATATTCAAATGGAGATTTCTAAAACCGATTATCGCACTGTTTATTTTATGTGTCGGTTTTCTCATTTCTTATCTTTTATGGGATAATCATTATCTGGAGTTTCAGCCGGATTATGTTCATACCATATCTCATAAAAATCTGGAAGACCATCTGCAGGCTACTTATGAGCGAACAGATATGTCCATCGCAGAGCGAATGTATCGCTGGGTAGCCGCCGGTAATATGATAAGTGAGCATCCGTATTTCGGTTTTGGCCCGGGTACTTATATCTCCTTTTATCGTATTCATTCCTCCCGTCTTTTCGAAACCTATGTGAGCTATTCTGATAATGACCTTAGCACCTCCCATAATTATTTTCTTCTGCTGGCCAGCGAGCAAGGTATAATGGCCGTTATGATCTTTGCAAGCTTATGCATCGTTTTCTTATTATATAGCGAGAATATTTATCATCGCCTGAGTAATATTCACCATAAGCGATGGGCTATGGCGGTAATTATATCTCAATGCCTTTTTTTTATAAATATATGTATGGCAGATCTGGTGGAAGTAGATAAAACAGGCTCTGTTTTTTTTCTAAATCTGGCTATGATGATAAATCTGGATATCATTTCTAAAAACAATAAAAACCATCCTATTACCTATGAAACTATATGATAAGATATTCCTGTTTATCACCTTCATTTTTTGGATTGGCTGTAATGCGCCAAATATAAACCTGGCTACTATGGAGCTGAAAAATATGAAAGGCAGATCTAGGGAAATAAGCGACTATAAAGGAGATGTAGTATTTCTAAATTTTTGGGCCAGCTGGTGTGCACCCTGTATGCGTGAAATGCCAGAGATAGCCAAAGCTGCCAACATTCTCCGAAAAGAAGATATTCATTTTATTTTGGTTTCTGATGAAAGCGAAAAAACCATAAAAGACTATGTAGATAAAAACGGTTTTGATATGGAATATCTGCGTTCTTTGCAAAAGTTTAAAGATGCTGGCATTTTATCATTGCCCCAGACTTTCATTCTCAATAGAAAAGGCGAAATATTAGAATCTTACAGCAGCAGCCGGGACTGGAGCAGTGAGGAAAGCTTAGCGCTACTGCGCAATTATATAGATCAACAATAAGTACTATGAATACCCATTTTTTATCCCTATTTATCTTAATATTAACTGCTGTCCTTCTTTTGCTGTCTTGCCAAGATGCTCCCAAAAAATCATCACAAGCATTAGAAGATCTCTTTAATAACTACCGGGCGTTTCAGCTAGCCCAGTATCCAGAATATGCCACTTACCAGGGCGATCATCGCTATGACGACAGACTCACCGATCTAAGCCCAGCAGCTGAAAAATCGCGCACCGATTCTCTCTCCGGATTTCTGAGAGTCGCCGAATCTATTGATGCTTCTGCACTAAATGATACAAGTAGGGTGAGCTTAGAACTCTTTAAAAAACTGATGCAAAATGCCGTGAAAAGTGCGAGTTTCGACACCTGGCTTATGCCACTGGGCCAGCAAGAGGGCATACATATAGATTTTCCACAGATCATAGAAACCCAGCCCCTACAGCATGCGCAAGAATATGATAAGTATCTGCTGCGCTTAAGGGGTTTCCCTAAGCAAGTGGCGGATGTGATAGCTAATATGAAAACCGGAATTCAGCAAGGAATGGTGCCGCCGGTATTTATAGCAAAGCAAGTGCTGGATCAGGTAAGTAGTCTTGCCAGAATGCCCGTAGAAGAAACTCCTTTTTTAATTCCGATCTTACATAGAAAAAATATGCTTACCGAATCAGATAAGATAAAGTATAAAGAGCTGGTCACAAAGGAAGTAAAGGAAGCTGTACTGCCCGCTTACCTGCAGTTAGCAGATTTTTTAAAAAATGAATACCTGCCCCACTGCCGCAAGGATGCCGGGGTATGGTCATTAAAAAACGGAAAAGCTTATTATGCCTTTCAAATAGAAAATCAAACCACCTTATCCCTTACACCAGAGCAGGTATTTCAAACCGGCCTTAATGAGGTGAGTCGCCTTCGCAATGAACTGGAAAAGATAAAAGAAGAAATCGGTTTTAAGGGAGACATACTCGACTTTTTTAAAAAGCTGCGTACCGACCCCCAATTTTACTATACATCTAAAGACAGTATGATGGCTCATTATAGAAAAATATTGCAAAAGATGGATACTGTATTGCCCTCTCTTTTTGGTCATCTACCGGCAGCCCCTTATGATCTGCGCGAAATGGAAGATTACCGTGCAAAATCTGCACCCCAGGCATATTATTATCCGGCACCGCTGGATCGCTCACGACCGGGATATTTTTATGTAAACACCCATGACCTCCCCTCGCGTCCTATCTATACCATGACAGCACTGGCACTGCACGAAGCGGTGCCGGGGCATCACATTCAGATAGCATTGGCCCAGGAAATAAAAGGACTACCCTGGTTTAGGCAAGATTATGCAGCTACCGGATTCGTAGAAGGATGGGCACTTTATGCAGAATATCTGGGATATGAAACCGGTATGTATGAAGATAACTACCAAAAACTGGGTGCCCTCCTATTTGAAATGTGGAGAGCCTGCAGGCTGGTGGTAGATGTGGGATTGCACGATAAACGATGGACCCGCGAGCAAGCTGTAAATTTTATGCTGGAAAATACCGCCAATTCTGAACTGGACATTCGCTCAGAAATAGATAGATATATCTCCTGGCCTGGCCAGGCCCTGACCTACAAAATGGGCGAACTGAAAATAAAAGAATTGCGCAAGAGAGCCGAAACTACACTAGGCGATCAATTTGATCTAAAGCTTTTTCATGATAAATTGCTCGAAAACGGAGCCGTACCCTTAGATATGCTGGAAGCAAATATTAATGTCTGGATAAGTCAAACGCAGCGTAAAAAAACGACTTAATCTAAGTACTCAAATGTGGTATAGGGCACCAGCGATGCGGGTATTTTTATTCCTTTTTCTGTTTGGTGATTTTCTAAAAGTCCGGCTATGATGCGGGGCAGGGCCAGTGCACTGCCATTGAGTGTGTGGCATAGGCGATTTTTTCCATCGCTGCTTTTCATTCTCAGTTTTAATCTATTGCTTTGGAAAGTTTCAAAATTAGAAACAGAGCTCACCTCCAGCCACCTGTCCTGCGCCGTAGAAAAAACCTCAAAATCATAAGTAAGAGCAGAGGCAAAACTCATATCTCCGCCACATAAGCGGAGGATGCGCCAGGGCAGCTCCAGTTTATGTAGTAAGGATTCTACGTGCGAGACCATCTGGTCTAAGCTTTCATAAGACCAGTCCGGATGGACTATTTGGATTATTTCTACTTTTTCGAATTGATGAACTCTATTCAGCCCGCGCACATCTTTGCCATAGCTGCCCGCTTCCCGCCTAAAACACTGAGAGTGACCACATAATTTTATGGGCAGGTTTTTTTCTTCTACGATCTCATCTCTATAAATGTTAGTGACAGGCACTTCGGCTGTGGGGATGAGATAGAGATTGTCCTCGCTGGTAAAATACATTTGGCCTTCTTTATCCGGCAGCTGTCCGGTGGCAAAAGCACTATCGGCATTTACCAGCAAGGGGGGTATGTATTCGGTGTATCCAGCCTTTGTAGCCTCATCCAGAAAGAAAGCCACTAAAGCCCTTTGCAGTCTGGCACCTTTTCCTATAAATACCGGAAATCCTGCACCGGTTATTTTATTTCCCAGCGTAAGGCTTACAAGATTATATTTTTCCATAAGATCCCAGTGTGGTAGAGCGGATGCTGAGAGCCTAGGAATTGTCCCCCCGGTTTTCACTACCCTATTGTCTTCTGGCGTTCGTCCCTCCGGGACGGAAATATGGGGCAGATTTGGCAACTGTACTAAGGTCTGAAAAAAAAGTTCTTCTAATGATTTAAGCTTCTCTTCCATAGATTTTATCTCATCGCGCAGGTGGGTGGCCCGGTTTTTCTGCACTTCGGCCTCCTCCTTGTGCCCCTGTGCCATCATCTCTCCTATTATTTTACTGATTTTGTTTCCTTCGTTTTGGGCCTGCTGCTGTTTTTGTTGTATTTCCCTTTTTTGTATGTCCAGTTCTAGTACCCGATCTACAAGTTCGGTTTGATTAAAATGTTTTATTAATAACCGGTTTTTTATTTCTTCCGGATTCTGACGGATATAATTTATTTCTAACATAATCGTTATAATGTGGGCAGCAAAGATAATTTAATTGCCATCTTTTAATATTTGAAACTGATTTCCTGCAGATTGAGCAAAATTTTTTGGCAAATTTTTTGGTGGTTTAGAAACTAATCCGTAAAATTGCACCGGATTTTGCTTATTGGCCTTCTCTGCTTTTTACGTTAGAGGCCTAGCATAATATTTTCCCTCTCCATCAGCTCTCATTTTATTTAATTTTTCATTCTTTTCGGGTCAAAAATCTTATCAATGTACGATATTTTACAGCTCAATGATATGCTATTGCCAGAACTAAAGGAAATAGCCAAATCTTTAAACATCAAAACCGCCCGCACAGATACTAAGCAAGAATTAGTATTTAAAATCCTGGAATTGCAGTCTTCTGCTCCAAAAATCAGTTCCAAATCCACTACTCCGGCTAAGAGCAAACCCATACCACTACCCGATATTTCTCCGAAAGCTGATTCTGATGATAAAAAGCCTTCAATCTCTCCCCGTGCCAGTAGGCCAGAGTCCCAGCCCATTATCGAAAAAAAAGAGGCAGAAAATGCGTTTATTCCAGCAGAATCTACACCTGTGGTAAAAGAAAATGCCGAAATGGGAGAACGCCGAGAGCCACGCCGAAGGATAGAAGTAAAAAAGAATTTTAATATAGGACAAAACAAATCTCAACAGGAGAAAAAAGGACTTTTTTCGGTGAAGCCAAAATCCGGTATGAACCGACCGATAAATGCGCTTAAGGATGACCAAGCCATCGCTCTTAATGCTGAAGAGGAAACCGCTGAGGAAATGATTCAAGAGGTAGAAAAATATGCACCAGTGGCAGAAATAGAAGAAATACCGGTAATACCCCAAACTACAGTAATGGAGCCTATACAAAAACCCAAAACAGATCACCGGCATCATGAGCGAGAAAGACCGCAAGGCCAGATGTCTGGACAGCAGCAGCAAGGCCAGCAGCAGAATCGCGATTTTAGAAAGCCGCAGCGCGAGCAAGCCTTCTTCGATCCGGATTTTGATGGAGTCATAGATGGCGAAGGCGTTTTAGAATTAATGACAGATGGCTATGGCTTTCTTCGTTCTTCTGATTATAACTACCTCAGCTCGCCAGATGATGTATATGTATCGCATTCGCAGATAAAAAATCTCGCCCTTAAATCTGGTGATACAATAAAAGGTACGCTGCGGCCACCCAAAGAGGGTGAAAAGTATTATGCCCTTATAAAAGTAGATTCTATAAACGGACTCCCGGTAGAAAGAGTGCGAGACCGCGTTTCTTTTGATTATCTCACCCCACTTTTCCCCACAGAAAAGTTTACACTCACCACAGATCCTTCTAATTTCAGTACGCGTATCATAGACCTCTTTACCCCCATAGGCAAAGGACAGCGTGGACTCATCGTAGCACAGCCTAAAACGGGTAAGACATTTTTGTTAAAAGATGTAGCGAATGGATTAGCCAAAAATCATCCAGAGGTATATCTCATTATTCTCCTTATAGATGAGCGCCCGGAGGAAGTGACTGATATGGAGAGAAGCGTACATGCCGAGGTGGTGTCTTCTACCTTTGATGAACCCGCCGAACGACACGTAAAGGTGTCACAAATCGTAATGCAAAAAGCAAAACGATTAGTAGAGGTGGGAAAAGATGTAGTCATTCTTCTAGATTCCATTACCCGTCTAGCCAGAGCCTATAATACCGTAGCTCCTGCTTCTGGAAAAGTACTGTCCGGTGGTGTGGAAGCAAATGCCCTACAAAAACCTAAGAAATTTTTTGGCGCAGCCCGCAATATAGAAGGCGGCGGATCTCTCACTATTCTCGCTACTGCCCTCACAGATACCGGGTCTAAAATGGATGAGGTAATCTTTGAAGAATTTAAAGGTACCGGTAATATGGAACTACAGCTAGATCGCAAACTGTCTAATAAGCGCATCTATCCTGCCGTAAATGTCATTGCCTCCAGCACCCGCCGCGATGATTTACTTTTAGATAAAGAAACGCTGAAAAGAATGTGGATTCTTAGAAACCATCTTGCCGATATGAATACAGAAGAAGCAATGAATTTTCTCCTCCAACACATGCGTGGCACAAATACTAATGAGGAGTTTCTTATTTCTATGAATAGTTAGGCACAAAAGACCTGCCTTTCCTGCTAGCATAACAGGAATTTTTTTTAGCCTTAATTCTGTTTTTTATAAAAAATCCCAGCGGTGTATAGAATATAAAGATAAAATGCTATCTTTGTCGCCCAAAATAATAGTAAACGATGAAAAGGACTTACCAGCCATCGCGAAGAAAAAGAGCCAATAAACACGGTTTTCGCAAAAGAATGGCCACATCAAATGGGAGAAAAGTATTAGCCGCACGTCGTCGTGCCGGTAGAAAGAAACTTACCGTTTCTGACGAAAAACGTCTGAAATAAAAGATTCTCTCAAAAAAATATTTAACCGCCAATCCAAACCCGCTTGGCGGTTTTTTTTTGATTTCCCCGCTAGGCACTGGTAAAGCCATACAAAAAGATAATAATCCCCGTTTATAGCAATGGGAGATTAGAGCTGTCTTTTACCAGAGCCATCAGAAATAGCGCAGTTTTATTCATCCATGATAAGAATTTTATGCAAGACCACATAAAAAAGATCATAATGGACAGCATAGAGGTTAAGAAATCTATAATGGATAATCTCTTTATGCTGGAATGGCTGGAAGAGACTGCCCTAGTGATGGTCACAGCCCTGCGCCATCAAAATCGTATTTATTTCTGCGGCAATGGGGGAAGCGCAGCAGATGCCCAGCATCTGGCCGCAGAATTATCTGGACGCTTTATGAAAGATAGAAGTGCACTACCTGCGGAGGCTCTCCACGTAAATTCTTCCTTTCTCACGGCTGTGGCTAATGATATGGGCTACGATAGGGTATTTAGTCGCTATCTGGAGGCGATGTCCAGACCAGGAGACGTGCTAGTGGCACTCTCTACCTCCGGCAAATCAGCCAATGTGTTAGAAGCCCTTCACACTGCAAAAAACCGCGGAATGACTACCATCGGTATTACCGGACTACAAAAAGGAGCTTTCGATCAGTTTTGCCACTTTGTACTCCATATCCCTTCGCATAGCACGCCTCGCATACAGGAGGCTACCATTCTCTGCGGTCATATACTTTGCGAAATTATTGAAAACACCCTCTTCCCAGATTAGCATAACTTACTATAAAAAATAGTCGAGGATAAAATAGGAGAATAAGAACCACCGCACCAATGCAGCCTAGGAAAAAATGAAGGGATAAGTAGCCACCCATCTGAGCAAGGAGCTATTTCCGAATGAATATAGTCACAGGCTTCCTATACAATCTCTACCCTGCACTAATGTGGTTTTACTACCTGGATTTTATTATTGATTAGGCATAATATTTTGGGTTTTAGACTGTGTTTTGTTATCTTTGCGGAGCAATAAAAACAAACACATTATCCTGCTTAGAGCGTGCAAGTTTTTTATATGCCATCACATAATATTCATACAATATGCCTATATCTGGTATCTGGAAAAAGTTCTTTATGGCCATTACCGGCCTTTTTCTCTGCACCTTTTTAGTAATACACATGCTAGGCAATATGCAGCTTCTACTCAATGATGGGGGATTGATGTTTAATGTTTATGCTTATAAAATGACGCATAATCCGCTTATTAAAATAGTAAGTTATATAACTTATGCTGGCTTTCTTTTACATACCCTAGACGGCATTATGCTTGCAAGGCAAAACAGACAGTCTAGGCCTGTGGCTTATAGTTACCATAAACCTGGAAGTGGTTCCACCTGGGCTAGCCGCAATATGATATCGCTGGGCTTATTAATTTTCTTTTTTTTGATCGCACATCTCGCCCAGTTTTGGTATAAATATAAATTCACCTCCTTATCTACAATAAATTATGAAGGTGTGCAAATAAAAGATTTATATGAAGTAGTTTCTAAAGCCTTTAGTGTGTGGTGGATTGTAGTATTATATCTCCTTTCGCTGGTAGCTTTATATTTTCATCTAGCACACGGTTTTCAATCGGCTTTTCAGACCTTGAGTTTCAGGCATCCCCGTTATTTTAAAGTTTTAAAGGCTTTGGGCATCGGTTTTTCTGTTCTCATCCCATTGGGATTTGCTCTGCAGCCCATCATTGTATTTTTAAGAGCCAATAAGATTTTATAATTAGTCATTTTTCACAATCATAACCTCAATTAGATAAAATTAAAATGGGCTTAAACAGTAAAATTCCGCCGGGTCCCTTATCGGAGAAATGGACCTATTATAAAGGCCATAATAAAATAGTGAGCCCAGCCAATAAGCGGAACTTAGATGTGATCGTAGTAGGTACTGGATTAGCCGGCAGCTCGGCAGCCGCTACCCTGGCGGAGCTGGGATATAATGTAAAAGCCTTTTGTTTTCAAGATAGTCCTAGGCGAGCACACTCCATCGCCGCGCAAGGGGGTATAAATGCCTCAAAAAATTATAAAAATGATGGCGATAGCGTTTTTAGGCTTTTTTATGATACGATAAAGGGTGGTGATTATCGCGCACGCGAGGCAAATGTACATCGTATGGCCGAAGTGTCTGCCGATATCATAGATCAATGTGTGGCACAGGGAGTTCCCTTTGCCAGAGAATATGGAGGATTGCTGGATAATAGGTCTTTTGGGGGTGTGCAAGTAAGCCGTACTTTTTATGCAGCCGGACAAACCGGGCAGCAGCTCCTCTTAGGTGCTTATTCTGCCCTGAGCCGGCAGATAGCGCTGGGCACGGTAAAGATGTACAACCGTCACGAAATATTGGATTTGGTCATAATAGATGGAAAGTGTCGGGGTGTTATCGTGAGAAACCTTATCACCGGAGAATTAGAGAGACACTCCGCTCACGCTGTTTGCCTATGTACAGGTGGCTATGGCAATGTATTCTACCTCAGTACCAATGCGATGGGTAGCAATACTACAGCTATATGGAAGGCCTATAAAAAAGGTGCCTATTTTGGCAATCCCTGCTTTACCCAGATACACCCCACCTGCATACCGGTATCCGGAGATTATCAGAGTAAGCTCACCCTTATGTCCGAATCCCTGAGAAATGATGGTCGTATATGGGTGCCTAAAAACAAAGAAGATGTGATGGCTATACGCAATGGTAAGAAAAAGGGAAACGACATTCCAGAAGCAGATAGAGACTATTATCTAGAAAGAAGATACCCGGCATTTGGCAATCTGGTACCCCGCGATGTGGCCAGCCGTGCCGCTAAAGAAAGGTGCGATGCCGGCTATGGCATAAATCAAACCGGAGAAGCTGTATTCCTTGATTTTAGCACCTCCATCCTGCGCTATGGTAAAACCCGCGCTAATATAAAAGGAATAGAAACACATGATCCCACACTTCTGCGTGAGCTGGCTAAAGAAGTGATAGAGGAAAAGTATGGTAATCTCTTTCAGATGTACCAAAAAATTACGGACGAAGATCCCTTCGTACAGCCTATGAAAATCTATCCGGCAGTGCATTATACAATGGGCGGACTGTGGGTAGATTATGAGCTTATGACCACTATACCCGGTCTTTTTGCCCTTGGAGAGGCTAATTTTTCTGATCACGGAGCTAATCGCCTCGGTGCTTCAGCGCTTATGCAAGGATTAGCCGATGGTTATTTCGTGCTGCCCTATACAATAGGAAATTATCTGGCCGATGATATCCGTACCGGAAAAATATCTACTGATCATGATGCTTTTAGAAAATCCGAAGAAGCCGTGCGCGACCGCATTCATAAATTAATGAATGGAAGTGGCGCTCATACAGTAGATTATTACCACATGCGGTTAGGTAAGATAATGTGGGAAAAATGTGGTATGGCTCGCCATGCCGCCGGTCTTAAAGAAGCTATTAGTGCCATTAAAGCCCTACGCGATGATTTTTATACTAATGTGCGCATACCCGGAAGACCTAATGAATTAAATCCTGAATTAGAAAAAGCCGGAAGGGTGGCTGATTTTCTCGAACTCGGAGAACTGATGTGCAGAGATGCCCTGCATAGAGAAGAAAGCTGCGGAGGACATTTTAGAGAAGAATATGTAGATGATGAAGGAGAGGCTCTCCGCCGCGACGAAGACTTTGCCTATGTAGCCGCCTGGCAATTTCACGGAGATAATACGCAGCCTCAGCTGCACAAAGAACCACTTCTTTTTGAAGAAGTAAAACTGGTAACCCGTAGCTATAAATAATAAATATCTGGTCCTGATAAAAAATAATACATTCCTTTAGATTAGTGTTGTCTTAAAATGGAATATTCCAATAAAAGAACGATTAGGTAATTAATTTCTATCAGTCTTTTACCACAAAATCTTTTAATGACTGATGAATTATCGTTTCGTGCTTAGAATATTCTTTGCGGAATGATTTTTTTATTTTTATAACTACCCTTATTCGAAATAAACTCAAACAATATTGTACCACCTAGAATTAATACTACTAGGGCATAGCCTATCTAGATAATACAATAAATAAACCATCCTCTCCAATAATGAATAGATGTTTTCTCACCATTACTTTGGAGGAATTTTGGTAATAGCTTAGCTACTGCCCTATTACTGAAACACAAACTAACCCGATCTGTATTTTTATTAATAAAGCAATCTGCCCATTGGCAAAAATAATGAATAGGAGCGTTCATACATATTGTAAAACCCTATAACCAGGATGAAAGAAAGGTATATGCTGAATTGTTAGCATCTCCGGTTTTTATTAAAATTTCCCGCTTATACAAGCTTTCCCTCTCCACCAAATATGAGTAGATAAGGATGTGCCATGCAATGCGCAGAAATTTTATCGGGTTATCTTTCCGGCGGCAGGCATCAAAAAACCCCAAAACACGAAAGTATAAGAAAAACAGGCAAGGCCGGAGCAAAAAGGAAGTCAAAAGTAAAGAAAAATAATAAAAAAGATAACCCTCTTGTTCTTGTAAATAGGTATGTAGAAAAGTATATACGCCTATAAATAATCTGATCTGCAAAGGGAGTGCATGATCATATTTAGACTTATTTTTGTACTCAGATATTTGACCCTTAAGGCCGATGTCTTTTTAAAAGCAAATATGCCCAAAAATGAAAATAAATCTCAAAATCTGGCGTCAGACTATCGGCGCGACCAATGGAAAACTTACAGATTATATAGTAGAAAATGTATCCGAGCATATGTCATTTTTAGAAATGATGGATGTGCTCAATCAGGAACTTATACACAAAGGTGATGATCCGGTGGCCTTTGATCACGACTGCCGGGAAGGTATCTGCGGTATGTGTAGTATGTATATAAATGGCCGCCCACACGGCCCCTGGCCGGGTACTACTACCTGCCAATTGCATATGCGGGCTTTTAAAGATGGTGATACGATCTATGTAGAACCTTGGCGAGCCAAAGCTTTTCCAGTTATAAAGGATTTAATAGTGGATCGTTCGGCCTTTGACCGGATTATACAGGCGGGGGGCTATGTCTCCGTAAATACTTCCGGAAATCCACTAGATGCAAATGCCATTCCTATCCCTAAGGATGCTGCCGATAAGGCCTTCAATGCTGCCACTTGCATAGGATGCGGTGCCTGTGTGGCTGCATGTAAAAATAGCAGTGCTATGCTCTTCGTTTCTGCAAAAGTTTCACAGCTCGCGTTACTGCCTCAGGGAAAGGTAGAATCCTTTAAGCGAGTACTAAATATGGTTTCGCAGATGGAAGCCGAGGGATTTGGAAATTGTTCTAATACGGGTGCCTGTGAGGCCGAATGTCCTAAAGAAATATCTTTAGAAAATATAGCCCGGCTAAATAGGGAATATTATACTGCCAGTTTCACCAGAGAAAAATAATGATACCCTTCCTATTTTTACTCATTATTAAACAAGCTTTTCGGCCTGTTTTTTTTATTTGGTTTATTTTGCTGTAAAATATATGCGTATCTTTTACTATTTCAGATTTTTGGTAGTCCTTCTGGCGGGATTATTATTTGCCGGCAGCTATTTGCTAGCCACACATTATAGAGCCGGTGAAATTACCTATCGCCACGCCCCACTGCCGGGTCAGAAATATAGATATGAGTTTAATGTATATACCTATACCCGTATAGATAACCAGGAAAGCCTTAATGCCGACCGCGATTCTATAGAGATAAACTGGGGCGATAATACGATCTCTCATTTATTGCGGATAAATGGCCCTGTAGGATCCAGTGGTGTCCCATCCGGCGAAAATATTAGCAATAGCACACGTAAGAATATTTACCGTGGCTATCATGCATACGCCGGATTTAATCCCTTTTTCGTTATCTCAGTAGCAGACCCTAATCGTATAGAAAGTATTATAAATGTAAATTTTGGCAATAGTGTAAATATCCCTTTTGTACTCGTAGATACGCTCTTTATCCTCCCCGATGAATTTTTTGGGTTTAATAATTCGCCCATACTTTCGCAGTCGCCCATAGATTTTGCAAATCGCGGCTATCCATATATTCATAACCCCAATGCCAATGATCCGGATGGTGATGTACTCACCTATGAAATCGTTTCACCCTTAGGACTGGATGGAGATATTATCACACAAGTACCTAATTTCCAATTGCCTAATGAAGTAGTACCTATTAATAATTTTCTTCCTCCTAGTGGAGCACTGCCTCCAGGACCGGTTTATCTGTTTAGTATAGATACCCACACCGGCGATATTCTATGGCAAAACCCTTGGCAACCGGGAATTTATAATATAGCTATCCTTATACGAGAATTTAGATCCGGCATTAGAGTGGGTTCTATGATCAGAGATATGCAGATCATGGTGCTTAATGAAGATAATGAGCCCCCGGTAGTAGAGAATCTGGCTGATGAATGTATCATCGTGGGTCAAAATATAGAATTGCAGGTAGAAGCCACCGATCCGGATAACCAAACTATTACTCTTGAAGCTACCGGTATCCCGTTAGAATTTTTAAATAATCCGGCACAGTTTAGCCAGCTTTCTTCGGCACCGGGATTTCGATCGGGGCTTTTTGAATGGACACCGGATTGTAGCCAAGTACTGAGCCTACCCTATACCATCGTTATTAAAGCTACAGATAATTATGTGAGCAGCAATACCGGTGCTTTATTGCCGCTTTCTGATCTCGAAACCTGGTCGCTAAGGGTAGTAGCCCCCACACCCCAAGGATTTATGGCTAACTATTTGGGTACAGAGACCCTTCTCACTTGGGATGAGCCCTATATATGTGCCGATGAAACTAAATTTATAGGCTTCAGTGTATGGCGAAAAAATGGCTGTGCACCGCTAATTCCCGAATGTGGTCAAAGTCCGGCGGATATGGGTTTTGAACTGCTCACTGAACACTTGCAAAGCTATAATTTTCTGGATAGCGATATTTTAGAAGGACAGTCCTATACTTATTTACTCACGGCAGAGTTTTCGGATATCAATACCAGTGGAGGTGTGCCATTAAATTTTTCCTATAGTTTTCCCGCCTTGTCTGGATGTATTTCTATACCTCACCGTCTTCCTCTTATGCTCAATGCCGATGTGATCACCACCTCGACCAGTGGAAATGTGGACGTAAAATGGTCTCGCCCAAATGCCCTTGCACTCGATACCTTACTCCACCCCGGACCTTATACCTCTGAGCTTTTAAGAACTATAAACGGCACCGGAGAATTACTCATTTATTCTACTACAGCCGCCTCTTTTAGTGAGATGATAGATACTAGCTTTACAGATACAGGTATAAATACCCTCACTGATCAGATGCGTTACAGAGTACGCTTTTTTAGCAATGGTATCGAAATGGGCATCTGCACACCCGCCTCTACCGTATTTTTGTCTCTACAGCCGCAGGATGAGACCATCGTACTTAGCTGGAACGAATCCGTACCATGGACTAATTTTAATTACTTCATATACCGCAGCGAAGATGGGATTAATTTTACCCCATTAGGCCAAACCGCCGCGCCTACTTATGCGGATAGCCCTCTCATTAATGGCAAAACCTATTGCTACTATGTAGAAGCTTATGGAAGCTATTATAATGAGCTATTACCCGAGCCGCTTATAAACCGCTCACAGCAAATCTGTGATGCGCCCCGCGATCTCACCCCCCCTTGCCCACCGGTACTTTCTGTAACCAATGATTGTGAAAGTGGCGTCACAGAATGGAGGATAGAAAATAGGCTCTCCTGGTTATTTACGGATCCCTCTTGTGCCCTCGATGCTGTGGCGTACCAGATTTTTTATGGTACTGAATCAGAAAATTTAGAACTGATAACTACCGTAAATTTTACTAATCAATATACTCATCTGCTGTCACTGGGCATCGCCGGATGCTATGCTATCACGGCAGTAGATTCGCTGGGCAATGTGAGTGCTCTTAGTAATAGGGTATGTGTAGAAAACTGTGCCCTCTATGACCTGCCTAATACCTTTACCCCTAATGGCGATTTACAAAACGATTTATTCGTTCCTCGGCCCGGCTATCGCTTTGTAAGCAAAGTAGATTTTGAAGTGTTTCACCGCTGGGGTGCAAATGTTTTTAGTACACAGGATCCACAGCTAAACTGGGATGGTAAAAACAATGAAGGAAAAGAACTACCAGAAGATGTATATTACTATACTTGCAAAGTATATCAGGGCAATGGCGATAGCGAGCAGAACCTATTTAAAGAATTGAGCGGATATATTCATCTTATTAGAAGTAAGTAGGATGGATGTTTCCCTTTATATAAATAGCTGTTCTTAATAATGTTTACTGGTATAATAGAACAAATGGGTGAAGTGCTTGATGTACAGATGCAAGGAGAAAATATGCATCTAATGATAAAAGCAGATTTTGTAGCTGAGCTAAAAACGGAACAAAGCATAGCCCATAATGGAGTATGCCTCACTGTCACTCACATAGCAGACCAAAGTTATACTGTAACGGCGGTGAGAGAAACCCTGTTAAAAACAAATTTGGGAAAAATAAAAAAATCGGATTTAGTAAATCTGGAACGATGTCTGAGACTAGGTGATAGGCTGGATGGCCATTTTGTACAAGGTCATGTAGATACCACAGCCCAGGTTATTCAGATAGATGATGCTATGGGAAGCTGGGAGTATAAGTTTCGCCTTAGTACCCCACAAAATGGGCTTATGGTAGCCAAGGGTTCTATTGCTGTAAATGGGGTAAGCCTCACCCTCATAGATCCGGATGAATGGACCTTTAAAGTGGCTATTATACCCTATACTTATGCACATACAAATTTTAATAATCTCGCGCTGGGAGATATGGTAAATATAGAATTCGATATACTCGGCAAATATCTTATGGCCAAACGACCTTAATAATCTCCCTATTCTAGTTAGGTGTAAAAATTTTCTTTGAAAGCACTAAATTCATCGTGGCCTAGAATAATCCTTTTCCATACTGCTTTAAAGAATCCTAACCCATAGCCTCCCACTTGAATGAAACTGGTGATAACTGATAATAACCCTATAACTAGGTGTCCATTTCTAATCGTAGAATCTATAAAAATAAGGAATATCCATCCCAGAAGGGGTAGAATAAAATAAACACTAATGAAAGCGGATAACAATGCCGATGCCAGTACAAAAAACACAAAGGCTAGGGGGAGGAGATGAACTAATTTTAAAGAGACGGGGTAGCGACGGTACAGATTTATGCGGGCTATGCCGCTATTATAAACTTGCTTATAAAATAATTTAAGACTGGTGCGCCGCTTGTGATATACCCAGGCAGTTTTATAGAGGCAGGTGCTAAATCCCTGTTTCATTATTCTCAAGCTCATATCTATATCTTCGCCGAAACGCAAATTAGAAAATCCTCCCGTAGCTTCAAATACATAGCGGGCATATCCCATATTAAAACTGCGGGGATAGAATTTATCCATCTTTTCGCTGCCTCCACGTATGCCACCGGTGGTGAGAAAGGAAGTCATAGAATAATTGATGGCCTTTTGTAGCCGGCTGAAATCATGATGAGCCTTATCGGGTCCTCCAAAAGCATCGCTATAGCACTCCGTTAAATTTTTTTTAACCTCGCCTATATATTCCGGCGGAATTACACAGTCTGAATCCAAAAAAATAAAATAATTGCCCTTAGCTATACGGCATCCTTCATTACGGCTTAAGCCAGGACCACTATTACTTTTATAATGATAGCGAATCCTGAGAATAGATTTATACTTTTCTGCGATCGTTTCGCACCGCTGGCTGCTGCCATCTTCTATGATGATCATTTCAAAATCCTTATCTACCTGGTCAATAAGACTTGCTAATAATTCCTCTACCTCGGTCGCACGATTATATACCGGTACTATAAGGGATAATATTATTTCGCTCTTTGGATCCAAGGGACGGAATGTGGAGATGATTTCTTGTAAAAAAAATACGTTGTAAAAATAAGGGGAATATGCCAAGTGAAAAATAAGGAAGCACTTAGCAAAACCATTCTCCGGTTTGATCAGAATGGGGTATAAGAGAAGGAACATTATCACCTAACTACTGGGAAGTGATGACTCCTATCTATTACTCATCTACTAGCAATAGGCTATGGCGTAATTTTTTATGGTTAGCCTGAATAGAGGCTTGGCTTAGATTATAATTATTAAGAAACTGTCCCCGGCAAGGCACAAAAAAAACCGACATCAAAAGGGAGGTCGGTTTATTAAGTATATCAAAAAAAAAGACTGATTATTTCTTTATCACACTAGGGAAGCTTATTTCTCCTGTAGTAGGAGAAACCACGGGCAGGGCTTTTTGGGTCACCATTTTTGTTTCCGCCCTGGGGACAGAAGCCGTATGATGTAAGGAGGAGATAGAAGGAGCTATCACCAGCGAAATAATGCTCATCAGCTTAATAAGGATATTCATACTGGGTCCTGAAGTATCTTTAAAGGGGTCGCCTACGGTATCACCGGTCACGGAAGCTTTATGCGGTTCGGATTTTTTGAAATAGACCTGTCCATCTATGTTTATGCCTTTTTCAAAAGATTTTTTTGCATTATCCCAGGCGCCACCGGCATTGTTTTGAAACATGCCCAATAATACCCCGCTGAGGGTAGCTCCGGCTAAAAACCCGCCCAGCACTTCCGGCCCGAATACAAAGCCCATAATAACAGGGGCGCAAAGAGCTAATGCGCCTGGCATCATCATTTCGCGGATAGATGCATTGGTAGAAATAGCCACACATTTATCATATTCGGGTTTAGAAGTACCTTCCATAATACCCGGAATATTGCTCCACTGGCGGCGTACTTCCTCTACCATGGTCATAGCGGCTCGGCCTACTGCGGCTATGGCAAAAGAAGAAAACAGATAGGGGATCATACCACCCACAAATAATCCCGCCAGCACATCGGCTTTATAGATGTCTATGCTTTCTATACCGGATATCCCTACAAAGGCTGCAAAAAGTGCTAGTGCAGTAAGGGCAGCAGAAGCGATTGCAAACCCCTTGCCGGTAGCCGCGGTAGTATTGCCCACTGCATCTAGGATATCTGTTTTTTCGCGCACCTCAGCCGGCAGCGCACTCATTTCTGCTATTCCTCCAGCATTATCGGCGATAGGACCGAAGGCATCTATGGCCAGTTGCATAGCGGTAGTAGCCATCATACCGGCGGCGGCTATAGCTACGCCATATAATCCTGCACAGAGGTAAGAACCATAAATACCACCGGCTAATACAAGGATGGGAAGCGCGGTAGATTCCATACCTATACTTAATCCCCCTATGATATTGGTGGCGTGTCCAGTTTTAGATTTTTGTACGATAGAAAGGACCGGTCGCTTGGCCATAGCCGTATAATATTCTGTAATCATACTCATAAGAGTACCTACTACCAGACCTATGAATATGGCATAAAACACTTGCATTTCTGAAAAAACCACACTACGCAGCTCCATCTGTGGCGGGAGCATCCATTTTACCAGAAAAAAGCAGGCCACACCGGTACTGATTATAGATCCCCAATTGCCCATATTGAGTGCGCGCTGGACAATAATTACGGAGGCGGTAGCTGTATCGCTTATTTTTACAAAAAAAGTAGCTAATATAGAGAAGATGACACCCATACCGGCTATAACCATAGGTAGTAATACGGGAGCAAATCCGCCAAATTCATCAGAGCTGATGGTTTCACGGCCTAGCACCATAGTGGCTAAAACGGTAGCCACATAGGATCCAAAAAGATCGGCGCCCATTCCGGCCACATCCCCCACATTATCACCTACATTATCGGCGATGGTAGCAGGATTGCGGGGATCATCTTCGGGGATACCGGCCTCTAATTTTCCCACTAAATCCGCTCCCACATCGGCAGCCTTCGTATAGATACCACCTCCCACACGGGCAAAAAGAGCGATGCTTTCTGCACCGAGCGAAAATCCGGTAAGTACTTCTATGGCCTTAGCCATACCGTGAGAATCTACCGTAGTGGCACCAAAAAGATGAGTGAGGATGAGATAGAGACTGCCTAGTCCTAAAACGGCCAATCCGGCCACCCCCATTCCCATTACCGATCCGCCGGTAAAGGAAACGTTTAAGGCTTTTGAAAGGCTTCTTTTAGCCGCCTGTGCAGTGCGCACATTCGCCTTGGTAGCTATGCGCATACCTATAAATCCGGCTAAAGCACTAAAAACCGCACCCGTGATAAATGTAAGGGCGATGGTCCAGTGAGAATGGGCCTGCGTAGAGCCCATTATCCCCAACAAAATGGCTACAATAATGCCGAAATAAGCGAGAACCCTATACTCGGCTTTTAAAAATGCCATGGCCCCTTCAGCAATATATTCGCTGATTTCTTTCATACGAGCGTCTCCCGCATCCTGGGCTTTTACCCAATTGCTTTTTACAAAGGTATATGCAAGTGCCACCAGACCAAACACCGGTATAAGATAAGGTAATTTTTCCATATTCTAATTAAATCTTATAGATTGAAATGAGTTAAGCCCGCAAAGGTAAGCTATCCGATGGAAAATTTCTCTGCCCATCATTTATTTTAGCCTCTGCAAGCCTGCGCGTTTTGATATGATATTTTAAACTCAAGGCTTCTTCTATTCCCCCCAATAATATCCTTCGTATCAAAAGGCAGAAGTACCCCATCATAGCGCTGTGGATCAGGATGTATGGCTATGATGAGGCAGGCTATGGCGTATTGGGCTGTATTGGCTACCAGTCCATCGTGGCCTATAATTAGGATGATGTTTTTGGGAGAAAAGAAGAAAGACGGCAGGTAGGTGCGCTCTATCGTTTTGTTTTTTAGCACCCTAGAAAGTTGAGTTTGAAAAGCTAGGAGGGCATTATGAAAAATCTGATACGCTAGCTTACAACCTCAAAATTACCTTAAGACAGAAACGAAGATGTGTAGAAAATAGGAAAAACAGGTATAGTTTATCACAAATTCATTTTATAACACGGAAACTCAAAGATAAAAAATATGAGAACTTAAAGATGAAGGAGAAGAAATGACTCCTGTAACTATTTATTTACTAAAGCAAATCGCCCTTTTCTGCTTCGCGGATATCCTGTTGAAATTTTTTCACAAAATGGTCATCTTCTCTTCGGCAGATCATAAGGATATCGCCGGTATCTATTACACATAGTCCTTCTATACCCTGTATATAAGCCGTTTTGTGGGCAGGCAAATGGATGATATTATTAGAGGACTCGTATAGGGCGATGTTTTCTGGCTGTACCGCATTTCCATGGGCATCTTTGGGGCTCTGCTCCCAGGTAGAATTCCAAGTACCGAGATCGCTCCAGCCAAACACGGAAGGTAGTACATATACATTTTCCGCTTTTTCCATAATGCCATAATCTATGGAAATGCCGGGAGCAGTAGCATAGATTTTTTTTATCATCTCCGTCTCTTTGGGGGAATTTAGCTGATCTAGGTTCATATCAAAAAGCTCAGAAATCTCGGGCAAATGAGCTCTAAAAGAAGATAGGATTGTTTTAGTTTTCCAAACAAAAATTCCTGAATTCCATAAAAAATCTCCCGAGCGAAGAAATTCCTGGGCGAGCGAGAGATTAGGCTTTTCGGTAAATGTTTTTACTTTACATACACCCGGCGACACGGGCTCTTCCAGATACTGGATATAGCCATAGTTTACATCCGGGCGATTAGGTATGATGCCCAGCGTGAGAAGCGCCTCATTAGATTTCGCAAAACTGATGGCATTTTTTAAATAATTACCGAAGCTGTTTTCATCATGAATTAAATGATCAGAGGGGGCTACGATCATTACAGATTTAGGGTCCAGCTTATTTAGTTTATAGGCCGCATAGGCTATACAAAGGGAGGTATTTCGGGAGATGGGTTCACTGAGAATTTGGGCGGGCTCTAGAGCCGGGAGCTGCTCTTTTACCAATGAAACATATTTTTTATTTGTTATTACAAAGATTTTGGAAGGGGGTACCCATTTTTTATAGCGGTCATAGGTGGCTCGGAGAAGGGATTTACCCTGTCCTAATATGTCGAGAAATTGTTTAGGATGGTGTTTTCTGCTCCTAGGCCAGAAACGTGTACCTTGCCCTCCGGCTAGGATGACCAAATAGATATGCTGACTCATAGTATATTACACTGGGAATAAAAAGGATGACAAAATTACTCAAATCCTTCTTTAATGAGGTCATGGAGATGGATGATGCCCAGATAGCTATCTCCTTCCATAATGATTACCTGGCCTATCTTATGTTTTCTAATGATGCGAAGCGACTCCTCGGCTAATGTAGAGGCGGCCATTATTTTTGGGTGTAGGGTACAGATATCGGCCGCGGTTATCCCCTGGATGTTTTCAAATTTTTCTAGCATTCTTCGTATATCGCCATCGGTGATGATCCCAACTATCTGCCCCTGATGGTCTAGTACAGCGGTGGCTCCTAATCTGGAACTGGAGATGGTATGAATTACCGTCTTTATGGGATCGTCTAATCTTACTACGGGCTTTGCATTTCTGGAAGCCATTTCGCCAGCCGTGAGGAGGAGCTTTTTTCCGAGCATACCACCGGGGTGTAGGCGGGCAAAGTCATCCTGGCTAAATTGTCTAATTTCTAAAACCGCTATAGCCAGCGCATCGCCAGCAGCTAACTGAGCAGTGGTAGAACAGGTAGGAGCCAGATTATGGGGGCAGGCTTCCTTTTCTACTTTTGTATAAAGGCAGAGGTCGGCCATCCGGGCCAGCCTAGAATGCGGATTTCCGGTCATAGCGATGGTTTTTATTCCATAATTTTTTATTAGACCCAGGAGTCTAATGATTTCTGGGGTATTGCCGGAATTAGAGATACACAGTATGAGGTCACGGGGCCCCACTAAACCTAAATCGCCGTGAAAAGCATCCGCAGCATGCATAAAATAGGCCGGAGTGCCGGTAGAATTGAATGTAGCCACTATTTTTTGACCTATTATTGCGCTTTTTCCGATGCCTGTCACTAAAAATTTGCCCTGAATGGTGTAAATTTGTGAGACGATTTCATCAAAATCCACACCTAGGTGGTTTATGAGGCCTAAAATAGCCTCTGCTTCCAGACGAAGAACATTTTCGGCTATTTGCGTACTTTTGAGAGACATTCTCAATAGAATCTTAATTGTTTTTTTTCGGATGTTTGGTAAATCAAAAAAATCGGGGTAAATTTAACCTTAGCATTTATATTAATGTGTTTTAAATGTAGTTATTAAAAATATGGATACAGTTATAGAGTCCAGAGTACTGGGCTCGCTTAAACAAAATTTTGGATTTGATCAATTCAAAGGAGAGCAGGAAAGTATAGTTAAATCAGTATTAAATGGGAATGACAATCTGGTAATTATGCCCACAGGCGGAGGTAAATCTCTTTGCTATCAGCTACCGGCTCTGATGATGGATGGTGCCGCCATTATTATTTCTCCACTCATAGCCCTGATGAAGAATCAGGTAGATCTTGTAAGAGGATACAGTAGCAATGATAATATTGCCCATTTTTTAAATTCTTCATTAAATCGTCAGCAGATTCGCACGGTAAAAGAGGACTTGCAAAAAGGAGAAACTAAGCTTCTTTATGTGGCACCAGAAACGCTAGGAAAGGAAAGCACCATCGAGTTTTTACGTACCCTGCAATTATCTTTCGTAGCCATAGATGAGGCTCACTGTATATCTGAGTGGGGGCACGATTTCAGGCCAGAATACCGCCGTATAAGTGCCATGATAGACGAGATAAATCCGGATATGCCCGTTATAGCACTTACCGCTACGGCTACACCTAAGGTGCAAAATGATATAATGAAAACCCTGAAGATGCGCAATCCCCAGATTTTTATTTCTTCATTTAACCGCCAAAATCTCTATTACGAAGTGAGACCTAAACCCGGACGGGAAGAGACCATTAAAAATCTCGTACAGTTTGTAAAAAGCAACGCTGGCAAATCCGGTATCGTATATTGCCTCAATCGCAAAACCACGGAAGAGATAGCCGAAGTATTACAGGTAAATGGCGTAAAAGCCGCCCCCTATCACGCCGGTATGGAAGCACATAACCGCAGCACGATACAGGATCAGTTTCTTATGGAAGAAGTGCAGGTTATCTGCGCCACCATCGCCTTTGGGATGGGTATAGATAAGCCGGATGTGCGATTTGTCATTCACTTTGATATACCTAAGTCCTTAGAAAATTATTACCAAGAAACCGGCCGTGCCGGTCGCGATGGCTTGGAAGGACGCTGTATTGCCTATTTTAATTATACCGACATAACTAAGCTCGAAAAATTTATGAGAGATAAGCCCGTAAAAGAACGGGAAATAGGTGGGCAGCACCTGCTGGAAGTAGTGGGTTATAGTGAAACGGCTGTGTGTAGGAGGAAATATGTACTTCACTACTTCGGCGAAAATTATCTCGAAGAGAGCTGTAATAACTGTGATAACTGCCTGCATCCCAAAGAGAGAAGAGAGGCAAAAGAAGATATAAAAATCGCTCTTAAAGCAGTCCAAGCAGTAAACGAAAGTTTTAATATAAAATACGTAGCAGAGTTTTTAATGGGCAAGAAAACCCAGGATATTCTCAGCTTTAAACACGATAAGCACAAACTCTTTGGTAAAGGAAGCGATAAAGAAATGAATTTTTGGAATGCCGCTCTTCGCCAGGCCTTATTACACGATCTGCTGGTAAAGGATATAGAAGAATATGGTGTACTAAAACTCAGCGATAAAGGTCGTGAGTTTATAGATAGACCCTTCTCTATTAAAGTGGCGCTTAATAACGAATTTAGCAATATACCGGATGTAGATGAATCTTCCGGAGGCATACAGGCCCTGGACCCGGTACTGCTGCAAATGCTCCGCGATGTGCGCAAAATAGTGGCTAAAGAAAAAAAAATGCCTCCTTTTGTAATCTTTCAAGATATTTCTCTAGAAGATATGGCTACCCTATATCCCATAACCATGGCAGAATTAGAAAATATAACCGGCGTAAGCAAGGGTAAGGCTGAAAAATTTGGTGAAAAATTTGTAGAAGTTATCGCAAAATATGTAGCCGAAAATGGGATAGAGAGGGAGTCTGATTTTGTGATAAAACAGATAGCCAATAAGTCTAAGAGCAAGGTTTTTATTATTACCAATATAGATAAGAAAATACCCCTGGAGCAGATTGCCAAAACCCAAGGGTTTTCTATGGAGGAGATGTGGGAAGAGATAGAAAGTATTATCTCTAGTGGTACTAAGCTTAATTTTGATTATCATATAAATGATATGCTCGACCGCGATCAGCAGAATGAAATAATCGAATATTTTATGACTGCGGAAACAGACGAAATCAAAGTAGCCCTTAAAGAACTGGATGATGAATTTACCTTTGAGGAAATACGCGCTATGCGTCTCAAGTTCTTGTCTGAAATGGGCAATTAATAAAGGGTATGTATAAGCAAAAGGCGATTAGTCTATACACCGGGTAGCCTTTCATTTTTATGATCTATACAAGATATATTCCTTGCTAATCGGTTTTTTAATTTTTGTTTGGCTTATCATCATATTGCTGGTAATGGGATATCCCATTTGGCTTATAATGGCCGGTAGCTATCGCAATTCCTCATCCGCCACAGACCATCTTAAGATTGAGCCTTTTTCTATACTCATGCCCTGCTATAATGAGGAAAAAAATATAGAAAAAAAAATAGAATCTCTGCAAAATCAGATACCAACGGATGTACCTGTGGAATGGATTATACTATCCGACGGATCAGATGATAATACGAATGAAATACTCAAAAAATATGAACATTTTCAAAACTTCAGGATATGCTATCAGCAGGAAAGAAGAGGAAAGCCTACAGCTCTAAACCGTATGGTAGCGATGGCCCAATACTCGCTTATTCTATTTGCAGATGCGCGGCAGGAATTAGAAAAAGACTGTATAAAGCAGCTGCTGGCGGCTATGAGCGATGCCCATATAGGAGCTGCAGGATGTATGCTGGTACACCGCCATAAACATAGTTTTTTTCGCCATTGGATAAATAAGGTGAAGATATGGGAGTCTCGCGCAGGCAGTACCCTAGGTACTTATGGATGCTTGTATTTTATAAGGCGAGATTTATATGTGCCGCTGCCGGGAAATCTTATATTAGATGATTTATATACTCCCCTACAAATACTAAGGCAGGGTAAAAAGGTGATCATAAATGAAAAAGCCATTGTGTATGATCTGCCTTTTTCAGATATGTATAAATCTCATCGGCTAGATCGTATAAATGCTGGACTTATACAGATGATAAAGGAATATAGGCCTTTGCTACTTTCGCTGCCCGGCAGATATAAGGCCGCCCTGTTTTTTCAAAAATATGCAAAGTTTTTTGTGCCGCCACTTCTAATAGTACAGTTTCTGATCTTGCTGGCAGGATACGACAGGCCCATAGTGAAATATGTTTTGTACGCCCAAACGGCTATAGTCCTATTAGGATGGCTGCTGAGCCGCCTGCTGGACATTGCCGCTGTGCAGGAATTATATCGCATCTTTTTTCGTTATCTAAAAACTGCTCCCGCGCTTTTTTCCAGACATCAGGATGTAAAATGGGTTAAGTAAATTTACGGACTGCCCATTTGTCCGGCAGAAGAAATGGATAAGTGACAATCATTGCCAAAATGGCATAAAATCTCTGGTGGCACAGGCTTTGCACAAAGGGAGAAAATGACCTATCTATGAATCAAACATCTGCGGGAAAAATCCAAGTCACTACGGAAAATATTTTCCCTATCATTAAAAAATTTTTATACTCAGATCACGAAATATTTCTCCGTGAGCTGGTAGCTAATGCGGTAGATGCTATCCAAAAAATAAAGACTCTGGCCGATAAAGGAATAGAGACCGGAGAGCTGGGAGATCTATTTGTGCAAGTGAGCATAGATAAGGAAAAGGGCACCCTACACATTAAGGATAAAGGTATAGGTATGACGAGTGAGGAGATAGAGCGCTATATCACCCAGATAGCCTTTTCTGGAGCTCGGGACTTTTTAGAAAAATATGATGATGCCCAGAGTATAATCGGAAAATTCGGCCTCGGATTCTATTCCGCCTTTATGGTAGCAGATCTAGTAGAAGTAAAATCGCGCTCCTATCAGAAGGATGCCTCTGGTGTGATATGGAGCTGCAATGGAAGCCCTGATTATGATATGGCCCATGCCGAGATAGAAGAGCGGGGTACCGAAATAATTTTGCATATAAATGAAGAGAATAAAGCGTTTCTGGAGCCGGAGAGTATAAAAGGACTATTGGTAAAATATTGCCGTTTTCTGCCGGTATCTATTCGTTTTGAGCAAGATGAAGCACCTATTAATAATCCTACTCCAGCCTGGATAAAAAGCCCCACTTCGCTCACCGATGAAGAGTATAAAAATTTTTATCACGAACTCTTTCCCCACCAGTTTGAGGATCCCTTATTCTGGATACACCTGAATGTAGATCATCCTTTTAATCTCACCGGCATTTTGTTTTTCCCGAAGGTAAAACAATCTTATGAGGTAAAGAGAAATCGCATAAGCCTATACTCTAAGCAGGTCTTTGTTACCGATCACGTAGAGGAGATCGTGCCTGAATTTATGATGCTCCTGGAAGGGGTTATAGACTCTCCCGATATCCCACTCAATGTGTCTAGAAGCTATCTCCAGAGCGACCAGAATGTAAAAAAAATAAGCAATTATATTACGAAAAAAGTAGCCGCTAAGCTGGAAGAAATGTTTAATGAAAACCGCGCCGATTATGAGAGTAAATGGGAGGATATAAGCATATTTGTAAAGTATGGGATCATAAGCGAAGAAAAGTTTAGGGAGAAGGCAGAAAAACGCTATCTTCTAAAAACAGTGGATGGTAAATATTATACCCGCGAAGAATGGCTGGATGAAGTAAAAGCCATACAAACAGATAAAAATAACAAAGTCATTATGCTCTATACCAATGATAAACTTCAGCAAAACGCCTATATAACTAGAGCTAAAGAGAGAGGATATACCGTATTAGAGTTTAACCAAATCATAGATCCGCATTTTATTTCCCATATAGAACACCAGGACAGCCAGATTCAATGCAAGCGGGTAGATGCAGAGGCCATAGATCAGCTTATAGAAAAAGAGGATACACCGGAATGTCTTCTAAATGAAGAACAAAAAGAGGTTCTTAAAAAACTCTTTGGTGAAGCAGTAGAAAATAAAAATGGCACAGTAGAAATAAAGTCACTCTCACCGGATGATTTTCCGGTGCAGATCACAAAACCCGAGTTTATGCGCCGTATGACAGAGATGCAGCATCTTTCGCCTATGGGAGGGCAGCCGGCATTTGAATTTTATACCGTGGTAATAAATGGCAATCATACGGGTATAAACCGCATATTGGATGAAAAAGATGAAGCACGAAAGATGGCCCAGGTAAAACATTATTATGATCTGGCTCTCCTGCAGCAAAATATGCTTAAAGGCGAAGCAATGACTGAGTTTTTAAAGCGCAGTGTAGCTATGATTCATTAATATATAAATGAAAAACGGGAAGCCGGTTTTTATACCTGCACCCCGTCACCCATTTTGAAAACCCCTAATAAATTTTTTAGTGCGCTACCTGAATGGTCTTAGATATAGTGCCTAGTTTATTAGAAGCTTTTATATAATAATTTCCTGCCGGAAGTTTACTTATATCCAGCGTCATTTCTACATCGGTAATATCGGTTTGTAATAGCAGTCTTCCCTGGTAGGAAAATATCTGATAGGATTCTCCTATGAATGATGGCGAAAAGCTCAGATATAAAATATTGTCTGTGGGATTAGGGTAACAGATCATATATTGATGTGCCGTATATTCTGCTCCTTTTTTTTGCGGATATACATCCGTATCGGGATTTATTTGCGCATTTTTTTTAATTCCTTTGATAGTATTTCCCCCCAGGATTATAATTTCAGATCCCGGCAATACATAGTTTGGGTGAAGTAGATGATCGGTATGGATAAAAGGATCCTGATGCCCGCTGCCGGGAGCCGATTCAGGTATATAACTTTCATTAGATAGTTCTATGATGCGATTTGGTTGCATACCCGGATGGCTAAATCCATTGGTAGCTACATAGATAGAGCCGGTGTGGGGATTTATACATACATCGCGTATCATCCCATAACTTGTGAGGAGAGACTCCACATTAATGATGGAATGAAGATCCTCACTGAGTTTAAATTTATAGAGACCTCTGTACTCATTTGTGGGGTTTCCTACCCCACCTATTAGGAGACTATTAGAAAATTCTGGTATGGCGGGATGATTATAGAAACTCATACCGTTTAATCCCATATTAGGTAGCCAGAATCCAAGGGGCTCACGTACATTATTTGCCTCACAGTAGAAGATTTCGCTATCCGTATTACAGTCTCCGCTTACGATAGGATACCCATAATTAGCACCACCTATAAGTTCGTTTATTTCATCATCCGTGTAGCTTCCTATTTCGGAGCAAAAGATGCTGCCCTGTGGTCCATTAGCCAGTCCTTGGGGGTTTTTATGGCCTAATGTGAAAACATAGCTGCTAGGGTCAGGATTGTCGGCAGGGATGCTGCCATCCAGATTTAGTCTTAGCACCTTCCCGAGATGTCCTGTGGGCTCGAGGGAACTACCCACCATATTCATATCCCCTACTGTAACCAGTAATTTCTCCTCCTCGGTAATGAGCATACGCCCACCTACACTCATATCATTAGCCGGGATGTCTTCTAAGAGTGTCTGCGGATTTACTAGGGCGGTACCATTATATTCTAAACTTATGATGCGCATGCCCAGCTCAGCGCTGTATCCCTGAAAATAGATATAAGCCACAAACACCCGTGGAGTAGCCGGAAAGTTTGGGTGGAGTGCCATGCCCAGCATCCCCGATTCACTGATGCCTCCTGCTACCTGCGGATCCAGATTTATGAGATCCTGCTTATTTCCCGTCTCAGGATTGATGCGGGAAATCTTTCCCTTCCGCTCTGTACACCAGATATGATTATCTGTACCCCAAAGAATCTCCCAAGGTACTTCTAAACCGGTGATAACATCATGCTCGGTGAGTACCGTACCACCAGACAAGAGATGGGTTTGTGCGTAGCTCAAATTGGTTATTAAAAACAGAAATAAAACGCTCACTACATTTTTCATTTCACTCAGCAGTTTAAAATTTTACAAAGGGTCGCTTATAGCGATTTCTCACCTATGTAGTCAAGTTTGTTGCCACTTTTTAGAAATGGTTGGTTTCGATTTATTATATTTGTTATAATTAATATTTATAAATATGTGATTATCAGGAATTTAATGTTTTGGGTTGCAGGGAAAAGCAAATAAGTATAATTAAAAAAATCATAGACGAAACATTTTATTACATTACAATAGAATGAGAAATCTGAATGAAATAGTGGAAAAAGTGTATAAAAATCGTCCCTATATAACCACTTGCTAAGAGGCAGACCAAAAAAAAAGGACTCTGTGAAGAGTCCTTTGTACAAATTAAATCTAAAACTATTTTTTCAATATTTTATAATTTATAGGCTGTGCACTTTCAAAATTCACATCTAGGTAATAGATACCGGTGTGCCACCCGGCAGTTTCTACTAGAATTACTTCATCTGGCACACCGCGGTGGTAATAAACTGCTTCGCCCAGCGTATTAATTATCCTCAGCTTATAATTTGCCTTATTAGGTCCGGTATAGGAAAAGAGAAAAGAATTCGAAAAAGGATTAGGAGATGGAGAGCTAAATAATGACTGCATAGATCCGATAGCAGATACTGAGGCATAAAGACAATCGCCTTCTATGCGTTTGTTTACTTCTTCGTGGTCTTCATTAATCACATTCTGTATAGAGGCGATACAGATTTCATCTGCATTTAATTCAGAATAATAGATTCTAAAAGCTTCTATATAGGCATTATGTTTATTTATATACTGACCGGCTTGCAATGTAAATGCCATAATGATGCCGGTAGCTGAGGAGGTAGCGGAGAGGGAGGTAATCTCATCGGATAATAAACTTACCACGTTTAGGGGTGCTACTCCTTCTAGGGTAAACTGCAAAGCTGCTATGTTAAAATAGGGATTGCGCAGCTGTATGGAGACATATTTTTCACCGGTATTTACTTCACCTAATCTCAGGAAGCAGGTGTCCTGTGGATTTAAGACAGAAAATGGAAATTCGCAGAAATCCTGATTAATATTCAGCGGTCCGCCATTTTGAATTTGGGTATAGCAGGAGTTTAGTAAAAAAGCATCGGCGATGGTAATGATATTATCAATATTTAAATCATTGCAAGGAGAGATGGTTAAAGAGCCCGGCACAGCCGCTGCCGCCGAATAAGACTGTATGTCGGCCAGATTCTGTATGCCATTATGATCCAGATCGCCAGGCAGGCTAGTACCATTGCAGATGCCTGCACAGTCCGGCTGTGCATCGCCCATAGGCTCGCCCCCACAGTCTATAAATAAATTGCAGGGTTCTATAATGTTTAGTATCGCTTCATTAGTAAACTCATCGCGCTCTAAATGGAAACAAACCTGGCCATAGTTATTGTCAAAGCTCATCTCGGTACGCCCCAGCTTATCGGGCGATTTGTCCCAGTTTATCCTTACTACTAAGGTGTAGTCGCCGGTGGGAAGATCGGTAACATCTACCCACTGGCATTCTAAATCGGCCCAGTATTCATCCGCGCATTTAGCCGACATGCCCATATTATCACAGCCATATTGTGCCGTGCCGCCATATTCCGAACAGTCTAAATCGAGTACGCAAAAACCATTTTTAAATCCGGAGGGGAGACTCTGGCCGGCATCATTAAATAGAAGATACTGGGTATAGCCCTCATAATGATAATGGCCGTGGCAGTTATCAAATTCAAACTGTGGGTTATCATTTGCAGGCGGCCCTATATAATAATCTGCTGTACCTATATTAGTGATACGAGTAGAAAATCTAATAATCTCCCGCGGGCCATAGCCGGTAAGGCAGCCCTCATTTACCAGACAGTCATCATTGTTTTCTAAATGATCTAAGTAGAAAGAAGAGGTTAATAGAGGTACATCTAATTCAAAATCTGGTAATTCCTCCGGACAGTTTTCGCTGGGATAATAAAAACACTGGGCGGGATCTGATATGGAGGCAAATGGATTATAGGTACAAGAGGTGATATCTGTACATCCCACTATGGGACCTAGATAGCTTAGGGTCCAGGTTACCAGAGGAAAACAAGCTCCTGATTCGCTGGCACCTAATCGTATATAGTAGGACTCATCAGCTATAAGACTATAGGTGAGTGAGGCTCCTGCACTACTCGCATTCTCTACACAATTAGATGAATAAAATAAGGTCCCCTCCGGCCCCGTGGCTGTAACCGAAGGACAGGTGCTGTAAACATATAGTGCGATGGGGCAGTTTTCGTCTGAAATCTCACAGGCATCTAGCTTGTATAAGCCGGTTTCTGCAGGGCTAAAGAGATACCAGCTATCATCTGTCGAGCTTTCTATCTGGCCTGCTGTGATTTCCAGTGATGCATCGCATACGGTGCCAGGCGCACAGTTTAGGTAGTGGGAGGTAGAGTATCCAAAATTGCCACCGCTAACTATTTCGGTGCCATTTATAGATAGGTGATAACTGCCCTCACCGCCACCACAGCAGATGCCATCGCCATATAAATCTGTAATGGTAAATAGAATACAGGATAAGGGATTTATACAGGCAAAGCCATTTTGAGCTCCATTTTCAGCGAGTATCGTTCCCTCCTCATCGGCAAGGTACCAATGGATTTCCTCTGGATAATCATCCGGAATGATTTGAACCGAAACATATAGGTCATCGCCACTACATTGTGCAACTATGATGCTATGTAAAAACAACCAACATATTAAATAAAGAATTTTTCCCATCATAAAATTAATTGACGACACAAAATAGTCCATTTCTATATATGAAAGGGTAGTAATGCTAATAAAAGTAACAATTAATTATAAATAGACCTTATTAATGACAATAAAAATACAGAAGGATAGGAAATGGGGCTGAACGGGTACGAAAAAAATGTGCTGATTATTAGTTTTACAAGGGAAGGAAGAAAACAAGACATAAACAGCTCAGGAGGCTGGCAGCGCCTACGGGATGGGATTAGTGCCGTTAGCATTTCCCATTTGTGATGTTTTGCGAAAATTAATGATCTCACTAGAAAGATCTTCAAACAAAAGAGGTTTGATAAATACGGATTTCGAACAGTGGTGGGCCACCTGTGCGTACCAGCCTTTGGGGATGATATATGGCAAGGCCAAATTTACTGAATAAATAGACTAATAAGGCAAAAAATTTATAAACGAGACGAGGTAGTCTAAAATTACTCGTATAAGAAACTAGGGATAATTTATATTGGCTGTATGCGATAGGGGGTGTAGCGAATATCCTTTTAGGTGTGCAGCTAGGGCATTTGCGGAAGGCTACACCTAAAAGATAGCAGCAAAACACCCGGGCCGTGTGCGGTGAAGACGCCGGTAAAGGTAGTAGCCATCGGTAAGGAATTAGCACGGTGCCTAGTGGAAGAGGCTTGCAGCACGCGGCATCGCCCAAAAAAGAATCACTATTTATCGTATAATCGCTACCATCTGGGGATTATGTAGGGTATTTATTCAAGTAATTTCTGTGAGGGTATCTTGAGAAGCGGCAATCATTTTGGATTTTTGGCATATAAGATCCTGCAATGATTTGGCAGAGGCATATCCATAAAATAGCAAGACCAAAAGGCAAGTGATCTCTCGGAAATAATATGGTGGGGAGGTAGAAAAACTAGGCCGGATGAGTTCGATTAAAAGCATCGGTGTGTAAACTATTTTTTTTAGGATTCCTATTAGAGACATATACACTTTTATACAGGGGGATTTCCATGCCCATTAAATCGCGAATGACTACGGAGGCACAGGTAGAGCCAAAGATACAGGGGAGGTAGGAAATGGTGCCATAAGCAGAGCGCTTATAGTTAGCCCCATCTGTGTACATAAGGGATTCTTTAATAACTGTTTCGGTGCTAAATACGGTATGTATGCCGGTATAGATTCCTTCTTTGCGCAGTCTTCGTCGTACATAGTGTGCCATAGCGCAAAACTCGGTTTGTGAGATATCGGCTACTTGCAGCTTAGTGGGATCCAGCTTGCCCCCTGCTCCCATAGAGCTGATGATGCGCAGTCCCTTCTTGTAGGCAGTGATGAGCAAGGTGAGCTTAGTGGTAATGCTGTCTATGGCATCTATGATATAATCAAAGGGCTGCTGTAGGATTTCCTCGGCCTTATCCGGGGTGAGAAAAGATTTCCCTATGGTGAGGCGAAGCTCGGGATTTATCTGCAGGAGTCTTTCGCCCATCAGATCGGCCTTGCTCATACCGTGGGTGGTGGCGAAGGCCGGTAGCTGCCGGTTTCTATTCGTGGGATCTACCACATCGCCATCTACAATGGTGAGGGTGCCCACGCCGGCACGGCAGATGGCCTCTGCGGCATAGCTGCCCACTCCGCCCAGCCCTACGATGAGCACTTTTGCGGAGATAAGCCGCTGAAGATTTTCCTCACCTAGGAGTAGTTTTGTCCGACCCAGCCAGGCTATGTCTTCCATATCGGGTAAACACTTGTTTAAAATTAGCAAAAATAATTTCTTTTAATGCATCGGTGCTTATTTGCCGGATTTCAGCAGCGCGGGCATAGATTTCTCGGATGTCAACAGGGGCGGTATCGGTTTCTAAAAAAAGACGGTTTGCCGGGGTGAGGGCGAGCATCACTGCTGCCGACCTGCCAGGGATGGTAATGGCGGCCCCAAAGCAGAGATAATGCCCGGCTCGGAGCAGACTTTGGCCTATGGATGGGCGTTTATTATATCCGTGAAAAATGACGTGTCCGGCAAATTTTTTTTGGTTAAGTAGCAGGGTAGTATCTTCTGCTGCCTTTATTTGGTGAATGATAAGCGGTAGATAATGGTGGGCGGCCAACTCTATCTGGTGGCTAAAGATTTTTTTTTGCAGGGCCATATCTGTGGTACACATGCGATCGAGTCCTGCTTCGCATATGTTAATAAGTTTTGATAGTGGAGGAGTCCCGCTATTTCTAGGTAGATATTTTTTTCTTGATCTTCACTAAGATAAGCGGGATGTATGCCGGCACTAAAAAAACCGCTGCTATTTTCTGGTGGGGTATCATATCCTATAATGTGGTTTCTGATGGCGATATGGCCAGCTTCTCCACAGGGTAGGTGGTGGGTATGGATATCTATATAGGGTGCTGTTTCCACGAGCCGGATTTAGCCCTATTAGGAGCCATAGTTAATAAGATCGGCACCTATATCGCGACGGTAGTATTTGTTTTCAAAATCTACTTCTCCGGCGGAGGTGCAGGCATTGTGCATAGCTTCTTGTAATGTGCCGCCAGTGGAGGTGATATTTATAACCCGCCCGCCGGATGAGAGCAGTAAGGATCCTTGCTGCATAGTGCCGGCGTGAAAGAGTAATCCCTTGATGCCGCTTCGATTTATAGAAATAGGTTTGTTTATTTCATAGTCTGCCGGATAGCCCTGGGAGGCGAGCACGATGGTAGTAGCGAACAAAGATTCGTGTATTATTTCTATCTCATCGAAGGCGGGACTGCCGAGATGGATAAATAATTCGACCAGATCATTGCGAAGACAGGGCATTACTACCTGGGTTTCGGGGTCGCCCATACGGCAGTTGTATTCTATGACCCAGGCCTGGTCTTCTACTAGCATAAGACCTAGGTATATAAATCCGGTATAGGTAATATTTTCCAGCCTAAGGCCACGTATCGTGGGTCTGATGATATTTTCTTCTACCTGCTGCATAAGATCTGGTGTTACAAAGGGCAGGGGAGATACGGCCCCCATCCCTCCTGTATTAGGTCCTTCATCGCCCTCACCTATGCGTTTATAGTCCTTAGCGATGGGAAGTATTTTATAGTGTTGTCCATCGGTGAGTATAAATACCGAGAACTCAATGCCGCGGAGGAATGCCTCTATGACGATCGTATGGGCTGCCTCACCAAACTTCCCACTGCTCATAATCCGATATTCGTTTATAGCCTCCTCATGCGTGCCACAGATCACTACGCCTTTGCCCCCTGCTAATCCATCTGCCTTGAGTACAATGGGCAGGCTATGACCCTGAATGTAAGCGAAGGCTTCTGCTTCTTGTGCTGTGGTAAATTCGCGATAGGCTGCGGTGGGGATATGGTGTCGCAGCATAAAAGCTTTGGCAAAACTCTTGCTGCCTTCCAGGCGGGCACCTAGGGCAGAGGGACCTATAAATTTTACCTGTGCGAGGGCTGTATCTGCTGCGAAGCGATCATACATACCTTGTACCAGAGGTGTTTCCGGCCCACATACTACCATACTTATTTCGTGCTGAAGAACGGCTGCCTTAAGGCCTTCAAAATCGGTGGCAGATACAGGGATATTCGTACCCAGCACAGCAGTACCGGGATTGCCGGGGGCTATGAACAGGCGGCTACAATAGCGACTTTGGGTGAGTTTCCACGCCAGGGCATGTTCGCGGCCACCCGATCCGAGTAGAAGGATATTCATAGGGCAAATGTAGTCGTAAACGGGGATTAGGTAGCTATGCTGTTAAAAAGGATATAGCAGATGGGTTAGTGGCGGGTATATTTCTCATATACGGATGTTAATTTTTGCTGTCGAAGTAAATGAAATACTTTGCGCTTATATCTTTATAGGGATTGTATATCTGTTTTTCTCCCCATTTCCACGCTCATTCCGAAGAGAGCGAAATCATATTTTACCGGGTCGTGGGGATCAAATATTTTTAGTTTTTCAGTGAGTTCTTTAGCGGCGAGCCAGTCGGCTATTGGTCGGGAGAGGAGTCCCAGCGTGCGTGCAGAACGCATGGTGTGTATGTCTAGCGGGCAGATGAGCTTAGCGGTATCTATTGTTTTCCACAGTCCCAGATCTACGCCGTGCTGGTCGTGGCGCACCATCCAGCGCAGGTACATATTCAGCCTTTTGCAAGCGGAGTTTTTAGCCGGTGTGGCTATGTGTTTATGGGTACGGGATGGAGCCTCTGGCAAATGAAAAAAAAGCGTATAAAAGCGCTGGAGTGCCGGACCGGTATCTATCTCACCGGGTAAGGGTACAAATGCCTTTTCCAGACTATCATGGCTGCTGTAATACCAATGTAGAAAACGGATAAAATAGCGGGCATCTTCGCCATTAAAGGTTCGGTGTCTAAATTGATTAAAGATCCGCAAATCTCTCGGGCTATGGGAGCGTATAAAATCATAGGGACGATGATCCATCCCGCGCATAAGCTCATCGGCTTTGACAATGATGGTGGTGCGCTGTCCCCAGGCAAAGATGGCGGCGAAGAGCCCGCTTATTTCTTTGTCCTGTAGGGAGGAATAGCGATGCGGGATGTAGATGGGATCGGTGGCTATAAACTGCCTATCATTATAGCGAAGGTATTGCTCATCTAAAAGATTCTTCAGTTCCCGTGGATTTATCATTTCCATTTGCTGTGCTACTATTTAGAGCTGCTATTTTTCCGGCCGGTGGCAGGAAAGCGACAGAAGTAAGGATTTTTTTGCATAGTAGCTGCTATGGCAGCCCCTATATAGCCCGTCTAAGGCACCAAATAGCCATTTTGACGCATCAGAAGCTTATGGTTATGGATTTATATTAGGTAAGGTAAAAAAAGGGCTATCTGACCTTGCTAAGGGCTTTATCCAGATCGAGGATGAGGTCGTCCACATCTTCTACGCCTACGCTGAGGCGGATGAGCGAGTCCACTACGCCGGTTTTTATTCTTTCTTCATAGGGTATGGAGGCGTGGGTCATAGAAGCCGGATGGCCTATGAGCGATTCTACGCCACCCAGCGACTCGGCACAGCTAAAGAGACGGGTGTTTTTCATAAGGAGGGTAGCGGCAGTCATATTATCGCGGCGAAGGCTAAAGGAAACCATTCCGCCGAAGCCTTTCATCTGTTTTTTAGCGATGAGATGTTGGGGGTGTTCTTTGAGCCCCGGATAGTGTACGGCAGCTACTTTTTTATGTAGCTGTAGATAGGCGGCTATGGCTTTGGCATTTTTACAGTGGGCATCCATACGGAGGTGCAGGGTTTTTATGCCTCGCAATACTAAAAAGCAATCCTGCGGCCCGGGCACGGCACCACAGGCATTTTGTATAAAGCGGAGATCATCGGCCAGGCGTTTATCATTAGTAACGATGGCACCGTGAACTACATCGCTATGTCCGGCTAGATATTTAGTGGCGGAGTGGCATACCATATCGGCACCTAGATCTAAGGGCTGCTGCAGATAGGGCGAGGCAAAAGTATTGTCCACACACAGTTTTATTTTATATGATTGAGCTAGGGCGGCAATTTTTTTTAGATCTACTACGGAAAGCATAGGATTAGTAGGGGTCTCTATCCAGAGGAGCTTAGTCTTAGGGTTGATGAGGGCTTCGATGGCGGAGAGGTCGGATAGATCGGCAAAATGAAATCCTATATCATACCTAGCAAAAACTTGGTTAAATATACGGTATGTGCCCCCATAGAGATCATTCGTGGCTATAACTTCGTCGCCGGGTTTTAAGCGTTTCAATATGGCATCGGTGGCGGCCATACCACTGCTAAAGCAGAGCCCGAATTTTCCGTTTTCGAGGGCGGCTATACAGTCCTGCAGGGCCGTGCGGGTGGGGTTTTGGGTACGGGCATATTCATAGCCTTTATGGCCTCCGGGGCCATCCTGCACATAGGTAGAAGTTTGGAAGATAGGGGTTATAATAGCCCCAGTATTAGGATCGGGGTTTTGGCCGGCGTGTATGGCTTTGGTAGCAAATTTCATCGCACAAAGATAGGACTTTTCAAACGCATATCCCCACCCGGCTAAGCGAGTGATTAACCCCAGAATCAGGATTAGAAATTTATGGCTAGAAAAATCTACTTCCTATCTATTTCTGTACTCATTTTTCTGTCCTCAACGTATTTATTTACTGCGTCTGCGGGAGAAAAATCTGTGCCTCCTAGCTATTTAGTATCATTTCCTTTCAAGGCAAAGACTAAGGCTGATTCTGGGTTAGATGGGCAAAAAAAAAACTCTGCTGGAGAACAAATCAGGCCATTTCCCTCTTCTATGGGGCGATAAGAATCGTTTCTATAGATGTCATCTATACTGGCTCTATCGTTTGGGGGGTTTAAGAAGTAGGCGACCTTTCTGCCGGCAGGATTAGGAGCACAATACGGTATGCCAGCACTACAATTGATTCGAAGTAAAAAAGGATCAATTAATCACTGAACCGCCCATTTCTTAAACCCGCTGATCTCGACTGCCTTTGTCATCTTTTAATGCACGGCAGTTATGTTTACCTTTTCGATTCCATTCAAGTTCAATTCAATATGTCTGTCGTGGGCTTTATTATGGTATTCACTTATAATTTCTAAGATGTCGTGGTCAATGAAATCACATTCGCTTCCGTCTATGGTGAGGGCACTGTATTCAGGCACTTCGTCTAATGCTTTTCGCAGTTTCACTTTGTTGAGGAAAGTTACATTGCTGTTGAGTTTTATGTAATACGTTTCAATGTTGTGTAGTTTTGTCTTGGTGATTTTATATTCTGCCTTGAAATTGTTTTGGACGATAAAGTAAATAGATATTAAAAGTCCGATACTTACTCCAATTAATAAATCAGTTACAAGAATTACAATAATAGTAATGAGAAAAGGAATAAATTGTTTCCATCCTAAATTCCACATATTGCGATAGAGCCTTGGTTTTGTAAGATTGAAACCCGTGATAAGAAGTATTGCAGATAGCGAAGCGTAAGGAATTTTATTTAGTAGAAACGGAAAAAATAATATAGCAAACAAAAGAAATAGACCGTGAGTAAAAGCAGAAAGTTTTGTCCGTCCACCAGCATCCACATTTGCAGCACCTCTTACTACAACAGCTGTTATAGGAATTGCTCCCAAAAGTCCGCAAGTTATATTTCCGATTCCTTGTGCAATGAGTTCACGATTGACAGGTGTAATGCGATTGTGATTGTCTAACTTATCAATGGCTTCTATACAAAGTAAGGTTTCTAAACTTGCAAGCATTCCAATGATAAGTCCATCTTTCCAAATCTCTACATTTGAGAGTAGAATTGAGAAGTCGGGGAATGTTATGTTTGCAAAAATGTTTGAAGGAATATTTACTAATTGAGATTGCTTGAGAGAAAATTCCGAGAAAGCATTTATAAAAATGATGTTGGTGATGACACCGATCACTACAACTAATAAAGGTGCAGGAATTATTTTTAATTTTTTAGCGAATGGTTGTTTATGCAATACGAGAATGAATAAAGAAACAATAGTAATTAAAATGGCTCCTGTAGTTATATGATGGTTAAAGTTTTCAAAACCGTCAAGAAAGTTGTTTATAGAAAATAGTTGGAGAAAACCACTTGTCCAAAAGTCTGGTTGGTCGTACCCAAGTGCTAGAGGAATTTGTTTTGAAATGAGAATGATTCCGATAGCTGCTAACATTCCTTTGATTACGGATGAAGGAAAATAATTTGCGATTGCTCCAAGTTTCAAAAGTCCAAGAAGAAGTTGAAAAAACCCTGCCACCATTACCGCGAGCAGAAAAACTCTGAAGTCGCCAAGTGAAATGATTGAAGCGGCAACCAACGTTATCAACCCGGAAGCAGGTCCTGAAATTGAAAGCGGTGAACCGCTAATGAGGGGAATTATAAGACCGCCAATGATTCCCGATAATAGCCCTGCGTAAAGAGGGGCTCCTGAAGCTAAAGCAATACCCAAACAAAGTGGTAGAGCTACAAGGAAGACCGAAAGTCCGGCCGGTAAGTCGTGTCTGAGCCAAATTAAGCGGTAATATTTAATTGTTCTTTTCATTGTATAGAATAGTCAACATTTTCGTGGTACAAGGTAAGTGTTTCATAGTAGCATTATTATTGTTTAAGGTTGCCGCTACTATTCCCTTTTCTGAAAATGATGTAATTTTTGATGAGTACGATGGCATGGGCATTTTTTTCGTGGAGCATTTGGTCGGTACCGGCAAAGGTACCACTGTCATCGCAGATGTCATCTATGATGAAGCAGGTTTTTCGTTGCAAATCGGGTACGGTGGTTTTGAAACTGCGGAGCAGGCCGTTACTGAGATCTCTTTCATTCATACATTCTATTACCTCTGAGGCAGACAAAAACTGCGCAAGTTTGTATATTTTTTTGAGTGGTCTGGCATCGGGCACTATGATGCACTAGGGTGTGAAGGATGGTGTAGAAAATAATGGGTTATGCTATCCTGTACAAGGCGGTGATTAGTGACGGTATAGGACCTTTCTATGAGTGCTATACTCACCTCCGAATGATTAGCGAAGATGCAAATTTCATTAAATCCCGCCTGTTTTATTATACCGTCTATTAGTTTGAGTGAAAAGGGGTCGCTACCATTCATTACCCAGCATATTCTGGCAGCCATTAGGTAAGAGAGGTGTAGCACTATGTGGGAAAATTGCTGGTAGCAGAGGGTATTATGGGCAAATAGGAGCCATAGCAAATCATCTGCGGATGTCATACGGCAGGGTATTCGCAGCGGTTTGTTTTTGGGCAGGGCGTCTAATTTTGTCCTATCAAATTTTAGATGTGGCTGCCCATGGGGAAATTTTATTTTTTCAAAGCCCAGATCTGATTTTTCTGGGCATAATAAATTTACAGTAGGCATAGGGCTGAAAAGAGGGTTATAGGCTGGGAGGCATCATAAAAACGGCCTAAAAATAAGTTGCTCTCGATTAAGGAGCCCTCATAGGGAAATATATGGTATGGCAGGTGAGGAGGGGAAATATTCATCAGTTTCTACCCTTTTCCAACGGATATAAAAGGGGGAGGGGGTCACTTTGCCAAAAGGTTTTGGTATGAATATCCATAATGGTGAGTGGTCCGGTAAATCCTGCACCGGTATCCATGTTCCACACATTGGCTCGGTGCAGTGGGGTGGTAACACCATAGCGCAATACAGGGGTGTGTCCTAAATATATTTCGGCATAGTTTTTTAGACGCTGGGGATACGCAGGATTATCCTGACCTAGGCGTGGTCTCATACACAAGGCCATCTCCCATAGGGTGCGATCCCAGAGCAGTACTTCTTTATGGCTTTCCTTTTCGGCCCCATACATATCGGTGAATCCGGCGTGCACAAAGAGCCGGTTTTGGGCATCTCGGTGCCAGAAAGACATGGCCTGAAAAAAGGCTAAGTGCTCCTGTCTTTTCTGTAAAGAGACCGACTCATAGCTCAGCATAGTACTAGCCCCCCCATTTGCCATCCAGCTGGTGGGGATCTCGCAGGTAGCCAGCCAATGCTCGCACCAGATATCGTGATTACCCTTGAGAAACAGGCAGGATTGTCGCTGGGATAGGCTTATGAGCCAGGAGATAAGGGCAGCAGAGGCACTCCAGCCATCAACATAGTCGCCCAAGAAGATGAGCGTATCTGCCGGGGTTACAGATGCCCGCTTTAGCACCTGTTTTAGAGCGGCATATCCGCCGTGTATATCGCCTACTACAAGCGTGCGTGGCCGGGTTTTTTCCGTTCGTTTTGGCATTTATTTTAATTGCGCCAGCGGCCTTTTTTAATGGTATCGAAATGATTGTCTTCCATGCCCTTTCTTTCTATAACTTTTTTTTTCATCCCAAAGATTTTATTTTTGGCAAATAATAGGGATAGGTATTGGATAAGATAAAAATAGAGTTAAGTGATATTTTCCGGATATTGAAATGTATGGCCCACTTTAGTGCCATCGTTTAATAATAGGGGTGAAACCTGCATAATTAGATATTGATTTTAAAATGATGGGGATCTATGTCCCGGTTAAATTTATATAGATCGGGATGTCTGTGCTGGAGCCCGGATTTTTTCTTGCCAGTGGGCAGGATATAGCTGGCATCGAGCATTTTTTTACGAAAATTTCGGCGGTCTAATGTCCGGTCTAAAATACATTCGTAGAGGTCATGAAGCTCTGGAAGTGTAAACTCGCCATGCAGCAGTTCAAAACCTATGGGGAAGTAGAGGATTTTATCGCGGAGACGGCGAAGGGCGAGCTTGTAAATCTCGCGGTGATCAAATCCCAATGGCGGCAGATGATGGACGCTACACCACTTGATATCATTAGCTATTTTGCTTAGCACCAGCTGATAGTAAAAGGAATTTATGAGGCCATAATAGGCGATAGAAATGACTCTTCTTCGCGGATCACGGTGCAGGGCATCGAAGGAGAAGAGCTGCTCCAGATAAAGTTTAGAAAATCCGGTTTTTTCTTTTAGAATACGACGACAGGTTTGCAGAAGGGTTTCTTCCATCCGCAAAAAGCCACCGGGCAGTGTCCAGCGATCTGCATAGGGTTCTTCTTTGCGGTTTATGAGAAGGATAGATAGCCGGCTTTCGTGGTAGCCAAAGAGAACAATGTCCACACTGATAGATGGATTTTTATATTGATGAAATGCTTTAGCCATACGATATAATGCGTAAAAACTACGCAAAGAAAGCCCTTTTTTAATGAAGATGCAAATTTATTTTTTTTCGGATAAAAAAAAGAACAGGATTTTAGCCAAACTATTACAGGTAATAGCAGACTAGTGAAGGAAGCTTCAGCATCAAAATTGCATATTCCTCCTTACTACTGGAGCGAAAGCGGTTTCGTACATACAAACTAATCGCACAGCTCATTAGCTACCGGTACATCTCATCTATAGTGTCTATAAATTTTTTCTCTATGATATGCCGGCGCATCTTCATTGTAGGGGTGAGTTCACCGCTATCCGGTGTCCATTCTTCGGTGAGCAGTCTAAATTTTTTTATTTTTTCGTATTGGCCCAATTCTAGGTTTATGTCATCTATCAGAGATTCGAAATGGGCGAGTACAGCCGGGTGTCGTATGATTTGGTCTTTATGAGAGATAGGGAGATCATTAGCGAGGAGTAATCGCTCCAGGTGAATAAAATCTGGAACGATGAGTGCGGAGGCAAATCTGCGATTGCTGCCGATAACGATGGCTTGATTAGCCATTTCATCTTCGAGAATTTTCTTTTCTAGGGGCTGTGGGGAAATGTATTTACCGCCACTGGTTTTAAAGAGTTCTTTTTTGCGGCCGGTAATAAAGAGATATTTCCCATCGAAACTACCCAAATCGCCGGTGCTAAACCATCCCTCTTCGTCTATCACTTCGCGGGTGAGTTCGGGTTTTAGGTAATATCCGGGGGTAATATTAGGGCCTTTTACCTGGATTTCATTTTCTTCGCTTATGCGCAGTTCTATACCGGGTATAGGTATGCCTACGGAGCCTATTCTGGCACTGCCCGGCTCAAAGCGATTAAAGGCTATCACCGGGCTGGACTCGGTGAGGCCATAGCCTTCTCTCACTATTATACCAGCGGCGGTAAAAATGCGATTGAGTACTGGAGATAGCGCAGCGGCTCCCACCACGATTCCTTTGATTTCACCACCTAGTGCTCGCCGCCATTTAGAAAAGATGAGCTTATCTGCCAGCCAGAATCTAAGGCGTTCTTTCCAGCCATATTTTTTGTCGGGATCATAGTTTTTGGCCTTTTCTATTTCGGACAGAAAATATTTTTTTCGCCAGCTGGGCAGCCGGCTGCCCACGGTCAGCAATTTTTCATATATTTTTTCCAGCATACGGGGCACTGCCGTGAAATAGTGGGGTTTTATTTCACGAATATCATTTCCCAGGGTCTCCAGACTCAGGCCATAGTAGATTTCTACGCCTCCGGCCAGATAGAGATAATTTACCATCCGCTCAAAGATATGCGACAGGGGCAGCACGCTCATCACACGCTCGCCATGATTCATAGGCATAAAAGCCAGGCAGGATTTTACATTGCATATAATGTTTTGATGGGTGAGTATTACGCCCTTAGGATCGCCGGTGGTGCCGGATGTATAGAGGATGGTGGCTACCTGGTGCGGTTCTACTTTTTTATTGTGGTCCATCACTTCCATTATATCGGTCGGAGAAGAGGTGAGGAGCAGCTCATTCCAGTAGATGATGCCATCTATTTTTTCCAGACTAATGAGGGTATGAATATGGGGAAGCTGATCTCTGAGACTGGCTATACGCTGATAGATGCGGGCATCGGAGAGTACGATAAAAGCGGCTGCCGTTTCATTGAGAATATAGCATAGCTCGCGATCGCTGATAGTGGGATAGATGGGTACATCTACCGCACCCACTTGGGTGATGGCCATATCAAAAATTAACCACTCAGGGCGGTTAGTAGAGAAGATGAGTGCCACCTTATCTGCCGTGGTGAGTTTATGATGAAGGAGGCCGGCACTAAGGCGGTTAGCCAGATTAAGGCATTCTTCGGTACTCCAGGATTTCCACTGACTACCGATCTTATAGGATAAAGCTTTCTTAAGGGGAAACTTATAAGCTTGGTATTGCAGCAGGTCGAATGTGCGGGTAAAGTCCAAGGAAAGATTATAAGTTGAATGATACAAAGCGGCTAAGCCTTATAGCGGCATATCGGAAGGGATAGATGATCCGGGTGGGGCAGGTCATAGTTTCTGGCGGATTCTTAGGCAGGGTTTTGATATATATCAGTGATATAGCTATGGTATTTTTCTAATATCTTTTTGCGTTTAAGTTTCATAGTGGGTGTGAGCTCGCCCCCTTCTATGGTCCATTCTTGTGGGATAAGGCGAAACTGTTTTACTTTTTCTACCTGGCTAAAATTAGTATTTATTTCATCTATATCAGCCTGAATAGCTTTTTTTACTTCGGGTATTTTTATTATATCGGCCTGGGTGTCTGTATGGGATTTCCAGCCATTTTTGTGGCAGAGGTCTCGCAGGTATTGAAAAGTCGGTACGATGAGAGCAGCTACAAATTTTTCATTTTCGCCTATGATCATTGCTTGCTCTATGAGGGGCGATTCTTTTAATTTATTTTCGATTACCTGTGGTGCCACATATTTTCCACCGGAGGTTTTAAAAAGTTCTTTTATGCGGTCGGTTATTTTCAGGTATTTTCCATCTACCCATTCCCCCACATCGCCGGTGTGCAGCCATCCCTCTTTATCAATGGTTTCGGCTGTGGCATCGGGGCGGTTATAATAGCCCATCATTACATTAGGCCCCTTACAGCAGACTTCGTTATTAGTGGGATCTAGTTTTACCTCTACACCCGGTATGGCCATACCCACAGTGCCTATACGGCATTCGGCTGGGTCCATCCGGCTCAGGGTTATTACCGGCGAAGATTCGGTCATACCATATCCCTGCCTCACGGCTATACCGGCGGCATTAAACACCCGCTCCAGCCGCAGCTGCAAGGCGGCAGATCCGGTAACTATGCCTATGAGGTTTCCGCCCAGGGCTTCTTGCCATTTGCTGAAAATGAGTTTACGGGCCAGGACCAGCTGTATTTTATACCAAGGCGATTTGCCGGCATGGTCATACTCCAGTCCTAGGTTTATAGCCCAATAAAAAAGTTTACGCTTGGTGCCGGTGAGGTCATTGCCTTTGGCCACTATTTTGTCATAGACTTTTTCGAGGAGTCGGGGCACGGTGGAGAAGTATTGGGGCTTTACCTCTTTCAGATTTTCGGCGATGGTTTCCATACTTTCGGCATAATGAATACTCACCCCGCAGGCCATATACGTATATATCACCGTGCGCTCGAAGATATGGCAGAGCGGCAGAAAACTCAGAGTTTTATATGCAGGTTTTAGGGGTAGGATCTGAAGCACTGATTTTACATTGCTCACAATATTATTATGAGAGAGCATAACGCCTTTCGGATGGCCCGTAGTGCCGGAGGTATAGATGATGGTAGCCATATCTTCTGCTTCTACGGCATTGCGGGCATAGTTTATCATAAGATCATCTACCCCTTTTCCCATCTCTATCACATCTGTATAATGGCGGGCACCGGGTATGCGATCGAAAGTAAATACTTCGCGCAGAGAGGAGACTCTTTCTTTTATATTTCTCACTTTAGCCAGCAGGTCCGTATCGGCTACAAAAACATATTTAATAGCGGCATCGTTAAAGATGAAAATATACTCTGCCTCGGTAATGGTGGGATATACCGGCACATTTACTACCCCTATCTGTAGCATAGCCAGATCTACAAAATTCCATTCTGGGCGGTTAGGCGAGATGAGACCTATCCGATCACCTTTTTGCAAGCCCATTTGGAGCATACCCCGGGAGAGGCCATTGATGATGGTTATACATTGATTAGTGGAATAATTTTTCCATTGCCCATCCATTTTATAGGAGAGGGATGCGGGATTGGGAAAACTGGCTTGCTGATAGGGTAAAATATCAATGATACGGGTAAAATCTGGCATAACTCTAAATTGAGGCCAAAAAATAGGAAGAAAAAGGCAAATGGAGAAATTTAATGGAATAAAAAGAGAAAACAAAGTAAAAAGACTATCTTTGCGTCCTTAAATAAGGGAGAGGTGTCCGAGTGGTCGAAGGAGCACGCCTGGAAAGTGTGTATGGGTCAAAAGCTCATCGCGGGTTCGAATCCCGCCCTCTCCGCATATCTTATTGGCTATCGGCCGGTTATCATCTCAGCCCCTTTTTCGGGCTTTGCTATTTTGTTTATATCTTCCATTTTTGGCGAGCACAATCTTATATTGGACTGGAGTCATATTCTCACAATCTCTACTCCTCATTACCCCCGCCTCCTGCTCCGTGCCTAATGGCAAGATTCAATTATTCCCTATTTAGGATGATTTGCTTATCCATACACTCACCTGGCACCATGGTGATCAAGATGGACAGGTACTCCCGGCCAGTCCAGATAATCCCGCCCTCCTAGAAAACCTCGCCGCCGGCACCTATACCGTAGTAGTAGAACAAACTACTACTGGCTGTACAGCTGTAGAGAGTTTTGAGGTGGGGGAAAAAAAATTTAAAAATATTTTAGGGAGCTATTGTGTCTTTTAAAAAAAGGAATTACCTTTACCCCTAAATATGATACGGTATGCAGGGACTGATACAATTATGTAGAAAAATTCAGAATATACTGTACTGTACTGTACTGGGCTGGGCTGGGCTGTACTGGGCTGTACTGGGCTGGGCTGGGCTGGGTTGGGCTGTGATTTAAGGGCTGGAGGACTGCCACAGACCATCTGCAAAGGAGAGTCTGCCATTGTCGGTACAGATATAGGAGCAGATTGTGACCTTAGTATGGG
>Ga0114938_1000193_pt1 | contig 48709 bp, 38 predicted proteins | sample AshMeaBigSpring_FD_88675 | JGI IMG/M metagenome (GOLD analysis project Ga0114938, IMG submission 88675) | Groundwater microbial communities from Big Spring, Nevada to study Microbial Dark Matter (Phase II) - Ash Meadows Big Spring | ecosystem: Environmental > Aquatic > Deep subsurface >...
CGAGTATGATAACTCTTAATCTTCCATTTAATACATCCTCTCCGGCCATAGTCTCACCTAGTCCCACAAGAACATTAAAAGCGTCATCAGGAACAGTCCCAACCACCCCTCCCTTTTTCCAGAGTTTCGTCAAATACTCAGTTATCATCGCTTTGATAGTGACCCAAAGACAAGCTGTATTGTCATAGTCTGTAAATAAAGCAATGGTTTGTCTCACCGACTCTTCTATCATAATGATAGTTCTTCTTACATGTATATATTTCCAGTCAAGAGAATTTCCATTTAATGTACGTGCTCCCCATACCAAAACTCCATCACCAAAAAAGCTCCGGATTGCGTTCAACGATTTGCCGGTTAACGGAAGATTCAGATCTTCCTGTTCATCATGTGATATTTCTACAACAGCGGAATTCACAGCTTTTAATGCAACATTAGCAGGAGCTTTCCAAACTCCTTTTTCATGATCGGTCAGGGTATATATTCCTGCCATTGCAGCTGAAGGCGGTAAAACATTCAATTTACTCGCCATCTTCTTTATAATCATCGGATAAATATTCGAAGCATGAAGCAACTTCTGGTGCACATCTTTTATTTCTATGTTTCTGGAACTATTGTTTCTACTATTTTCTCTTTCGCTGCCTATGTATCTGTTTAAATCACCGACACTCTCATAATTTCTTCGACTGTTTTTTTCACCCAAACCGACTTTCAGAAGTGAAAGACACTCTTCCATCACTCCCCTTTTTTCCTCGCACAAATTTATCTTTTCTATTTCCAGAATTGCAATCAGTGCCTCCAAATTGATATTTACCCATGAAAGATCTTCTTCCCGAACGACTGAGGCATTCAACCAAGGATAATAAGCAGAAGCATAATCAAGCCAAGAATAGCCAATATAATTTCTAAATTCTTCCACAGGGTCACCATTAATATTAGTACGTGATTGATATCCCTTGTAAACATCCAATATGGCAATGCGGTTATGCATCTCAAAGCCACAATGATAAATCATAGCTGCCTGAACTTGATAACACATCTCTTTATTTTTTAGCGCAATCGCTTCGGGACACACTAATATGGTTACCGCTCTTTCATCTTTTAAAGCCTGGATACCTTTCTTAAACGCTTCGGAATCCATCTGCCTAACAGAATAATTGCCAACCGACACTACATAACAGACGTCACCACCATTTGCATAAAACATCTGCATTTGGTAATACATCATAAAAGAGACGGATTGTTGCCTAGCGACAAGTGACTTTCCACAACACTCAAAATCCGGTTGTTCACCCTCTTGAGCATCTGTCAGCGTATAAATAGATTGAGGTGCTCCACCAAAAATAGAAATGTACTCTGCCATTGATGAAACTCGTATAGGGGTGTACAAATAGTTTTTTTCACCACAACTCACATTCTCAGTATAACCCACAAAAGCAGGTATAGATGAAGGCAATTCAATAATCGAAGAAGGATGATCTTTTCTATTTTTAATAGAATCATCAGGGAAATTCATAGAAGGCTCTAACATTGTTTTTCACTTTTGATCTTTATGCGCTAAATTTACAAATAAAATTAAATAAAGACAAGATGACTATTTAAATAATTATAATTAAACAGTCATCTCTTGTTTTTTAATATCAAAGAAAGAGTCGTAAACCTATAGATCATCTTTCCTTTATCATTATAGCCACGTAAGCCTTGGTCAACAAAGTCCCATACAAACCCGCCTTGAAGCTTAGGATATTTACGAATCGGATTTCAATACTCTTTGAAAACCCCCTGTGAGTCTTCATAGATTATACATATAATAGGCATTTGTAAATTGTCGTTATTTTATTTCAGATTCGCTTTTAAGCGATAAAAACACAATAAAAGCATCATTTCCTTTCATCACAGCAAACGAAAGCATCTTCAACTCTCCATTTTCCTGATAAACTGAAGGGCGTTCCATACGATTTATCTTATAGATACTTCCATCAGGCAAAATCAGCTGTTTCTTGCAGACTACAAAGTTCTTTGCTTTCTTCCATTCTTTGCCATCTTCTGAAGTGATCAGACCGATATAATCTTTCCCTTGCGCATGGAAAATAGCATAAAACCGGGATCTTTTCTTATCATACCATACGGAAGCGTCTTCGGTTTCAATATCATCGAATGCCGGCTTATTGAGCAACTTGAAAGGACCTGTCGGTGATTTCGAAACCCCAACCGCCTGAATGAGTCTAGCATAGCGCGTTTCTTTGATGTCATCTCCCTTTACGATCATATAAAATTGTTTATCCGGTCCCTTTACTACCGAGGGGTTAACAGTAACATGACAGATCGGACCATGAGGCTCTACAATCGGTTTCTCCAATCTTTTCCAAGGACCGTTTACCGAATTCGATACGGCAACTCCCGAACGTTGGTTATTACGTATTGGCATCCATAAAGAGTGTCCGAAACCTGTTCTTCCGACCGCTCTCAGGGTACTATCATTTAACTCACCAATGCCTTTGTTATTCGTACTGATATAATACATATAATATTTCTCGCCGAACTTCTCCACCTTCACATTATGGGCGTTGATGGCATCCCAATGTCCGGGACGAGGAGGCATCACGGTTTCTTTGTATACATAAGGCCCTACAGGTGTATCTCCTACCGAATGTGCTATTTCCGAAAAGACCAACCAAGAATTGAAACCCACTGACTTTGGAAAACGCGCATAGAACAAATGGTATTTCCCGTCCTCTCCTTTGACAACAGAATTGCACCAATTATACCATAACTTATCTTTCACAAAAAGAGAAGTATCAACGGGAAGAATCATGCTAGACAAATTCAAATTATCTGTATAATCCTTATTGTGAACACTCTGATCAACATTATGTTTTGACTTATCAAAAATCTGTAACGTGCTGCCATACACTGCAGCGGTCATAAAGGCTAACATTAAGCTTAATAAAATTCTCATGATAGTTAAATATTTATGTTTACTAAATAAATGTTTAAAAACAAAACTGTCAATAAATTCGTTTGTGTTTCATTAGTGAACGGCTTTTTGAAGTGAACTTCCTTACAAATATAGAAAGAAATCTCTATTTTTATCGGCAATCTTCTCATTGTTTTGTTTTTTTTCATGAATGTCAAACTCAAACCAAAACATCTTGTATAAAAAAGACATAATTATAAGAAACTCAGCAATTTTCGTTTTATTATCAATGAAAATAATAAAAACAATTTGCGATTTCTATTATTTCTTTTACATTTGCCGGGTATTTTATTTAAAAACAACCTAAACTTATTTTTGATCAGCTAAACTTAAAGCTAAAATTAATGTAACAGTGTATTTTGAATATATACAACTAAGATTTAAGAAGAAATTAATTATTGAAAGTCAAAAAGCGATAATTAACTCATTATTAAAGACGCGATTAAAATTCTATTAATTATGAAGAAAATTTTTATTCCCGTAATGATGTTTTGTGCTACAGTAAGTACGTTTGCACAAACTAATGTCGACAAGTACAGAGTTGAAACCAACAAGTTCAAAGACAATTGGTTTATTAGTGTAGGCGGCGGTGCACAAGTTTATTTTGGTGACGCTGATGCCAAACAAAGTTTTGGCAAACGCATTGCACCTGCTGTTGATCTTTCTGTTGGCAAATGGTTTACACCGGCAATCGGTGCTCGTCTGACTTATATCGGACTTCAAGCTAAAGGTGCTACGGCCTTTGCTACTGGTCACCATAGTACAGGCGACAGACTAAGTAATGGTTACTATAGCCAAAAATGGGACATGATGCACTTACACGGTGACTTGATGTTGAACCTTTCTGATTTGTTCTGCGGATACAAAGAAGATCGCGTTTATTCGTTCATACCTTATGTAGGTGTTGGTTGGATGCGTGCATGGGATAATAAAGTCGATGAAATCGCAGGAACAGTGGGTTTGATCAACCGATTCCGTTTAAGTTCAGTTCTTGACCTGAATGTGGAAGCTAGAGGAACCTTAGTTAAAGACGGTTTCGATTCCGAACTAGGTGGAAGAGGTAAAGAAGGCCTTGCTGCTGTTACTGTAGGGCTGACTTATAAGTTCAAACAACGCGGCTGGAAACACGTAAGTACCGTTCCTCCTGTAAGCATGACTCAAGAAGAGATCGACGAAATGCAGAGAAAAATGCGCGATTTGAACGATGAGAATGCAAGATTGCAAAACGAATTGACTGCAGAACGCAACAAACCGCAACCAACTCCGGTTGTAGAGAAGAGCGTGAGTCTTGTTCCTACTATCACTGTATTCCCTATCGGAAAAAGCAAATTAAGCAAAGTTGATCGTGTAAATCTGGGTTACATGGCTAAAGCAATGAAGGAAACTAAAAAGACCTACACTCTTTGCGGATATGCTGATAAAGCAACCGGATCTTCTAAGTTGAATGAAAGATTAAGCAAAGCACGTGCTCAGGCTGTATACGATGTATTGACTAAAGAATACAACGTAGATCCTTCACAATTGACAATCGACTACAAAGGTGGTGTAGACAACATGTTCTACAACGATGCAAAATTAAGCCGCGTAGTAATTGTAGAAAACGAACGCTAATCAACGCAAGTTGGATGCGAGTTGAATATTGAATTTAATATTCACCATATATAAAGAGAAGGCTGCCCATAACTGAGCAGCCTTCTCTTTATATATAACTAACCGTTATTCAAGGATTCAAAAACACTGATCAACTTTTCACTTTGATCACGGTGATGGAGAATGGTTTCAGATCAACATTATCTGCTGTTGCGTCCACCACTTTGTACTGGATATCTTCACCCAGATACGATGGGTTTGTCAAGGGACGGTCGCTCCAGTAATTTTCTACGCTCACAGTCTTCCCACTTCCTAAAACAGATGAAAAGTCAACATTCGTCTTTTCTGTCCGTGTACCATTGAGCACAAATACTACTTTCTCTCCTCCGGAGATGAACACCCGCCCATGTAGTTCTAAAGCACCGGTCTTGTCTTCATTAGCCTTAGCGTCAAAAACAATCTTTTGCATAGTGCTCTTCCCGTTCATAGTCCGCATCAAGGTACCATAGGCCACCCCTACTCCCTGAAGCACCATCCGTTGTTTATCAAGGATACCCGGTTCAAGAGTGATATGATGACAGAGTATATTTTCAATCTTATCTCCCAGATCGAACCATCCTAACGACAGGGCTACATATTGCAAGCCTGCCACCCACATTCCACATTCATCGGGTCTTTTCGTCACTCCATACTCCGTGATCCAAAGTTTCATACCTGCAGGTACGCGATTATAATCTTCCGCCACCGATTGCACATAATCGAAGCCCTCTCCGATTGCTTCTTCTGCTTTTTCGAGTGTAGTCACCGACTCCTGGCTACCGAACTTCTCATCGATATAGTGATGTTGCACCGTTCCTCTGATCCGTCCTCTCAGATCACTGTCAACCGCCAATCGATCGTATACTGCCGAGTTCCAGCGATCTCTGCCTGTCGTTCCACCTTTCGTTGTACAAAGCAGGAAGTACATATTGGGGTATCTCTTTCTTATTTCTCTTGTGATGATAGTCGAATGATCGAGGTACAAAGTCGGATTAGCTGCATAGATTGCTGCATGATCGTTATCAAAATAGAACTCATTACCCAACTCCACTGCAACAGGCAGACGTCCATAGCGTTCGAACTCTGCGAGCGCTTCCAGAGCATCCTGAATCTTAGCGCGTAACACCTCTTCACTTTTCAGCACGGCTTCTGTTTCATTCCCGGTATATCCGGTAGCAGGAGTCGGACGTGCCATGTTCATCACATAGATGATCTGCGAACGAAGGGGCAGACCGGCTGTGAAGTCTTTAATCAGAAAAGGGTAACGTGCCGTCTTTCCCATGATAGCACCCGTCCGCCAATCCCAAGAGTTAGCCTGCGTACCTGCAGGATATCTCACGCACATGGGACTCATCGTACCTACTAGTTGTAGGAAAGTCGGATTAGTCCACGAAGGACCTTCCGTCGACCGTCCGTTCAATCCGGCCTGATAGTCTGTCACCGGATGAACTTCACCCGACAACGTTGCAGCATACCTTGCATCGGAGAAATAAGTTTTCTCTTCAACATTCGACGGTTCCACACAAGCGGATAAAATCATGCTTCCTACCAGAAAAAGGGGAGTGATCCGATTCTTCAGACATTTAGTAATAAGGGTTCTACAGCTAATACTCAAGCTCGATCGATTAGCAAATGGATATTGGCAAAGTTTTCTCATAGTATTTTTATAATGTTTCTAATAATATTTCAATAAAGTCGATAACAATTAACATTAAGATTAAGATTAAGATGATCGACAATGATAATTGATAATAAGATCGGTAATGATCATCTAGCACGCTAAGATAGAATAAATGCAGACAGAAAACAAGTACAAATCTGATTTTTAGGGTTTCAAAATTGTTTTATCCTCAACCATGCGGTCGCTACATATAAATAGATAGACTTTCCCTACTTTCTCTATCAAAATACTTACTGTATGAGGACGCAATTTGCGACCATCAACATTTTTTCAGTTGAACTACTGCACTACCCCCTTTTCCGCAGGTATCAACCAACAATCTATACGCAAATCCCCCCGCTACAAACAAGATGTAGCGGGGGGATTTGCCGTCTTTTCAGGTCGATCATGCCAGATTATTTTTTTGCTCTGCCATAAAACTTAAGCCATGCATACCTATTTCTCTTTCTCAAATAAAGAGCATCATAGCAATTTTCTTTAGCTTCTCTATCAAAGGTAGAAGATCCAAAGAGTAACTTTTCAGACCAATAAACTAAATAGTAATTTAAAGGAATTAAAAGAAGAAACCACCACGAAAAGAAAAAGCCCAACAAACAAGCAAAAACAAAAATCATCCTCACACATTCAAAAAAATGTTTCTGGCGAATCCTCATCTCCATCTCTTCAGTAAATTCAAGCATTCTTTTCTTCGCAAATACCACGCCTCCAAGCATAAACGCATCTTTTCCCTTTCGCAAGAAAAGTTTTGCCAATAAACTATTGTAAATAATCATTGTTGTAATAAATTAGTTAGTCAAAATCAAAATTCAAAAAAAAACGGCTTAATTTTGTGTTTCTAGTCATTTATATGGCAAAGATACAAAAACGCACTTTTAAATAGTCAGTAATAATGTTAATATAAAAAAATATTCATAGCAGTAATAATATCGACGATAAAGTAAAACCAATATCTGTAAATTCTTACGAATTGAGAATAGCAAAATTACTAATAAATCTAAATGAAATATTATTTTTCAACGAAGTTTTGCTCAATTTTACAAAATAAAAAATACCTTTGCCCTTGCAATGGTTCTCCATCAGCTTTTCGAAAATAGTTCAAATGCTGATAAGATTAAAAGGGAATGCCGTGTAAATCGGCAACAGTTCCCGCTGCTGTAAGTCCTTGGTTCGATAATCGATCGAGCCACATGTTACTAGAAATCAGTCACTGTTAGGTCAAACTAATGGGAAGACTCTAGAAATGGGATAAGTCAGAAGACCTGCCTTGCATACAATGTTACTCTCCTACGGTGAATGGGAAGTGTATGCAATGTTATAGATCTTCCTATAGCCCACCCTACACTTCATTTAGTCTTTTCAAAGGTTAGTAACTTTTCATGAACTAACTAATTTGAAAAAAGATGAACTATTTGCCTGTTTCGCTCAATCTATCCAACAAAAAAGTCCTCATTATAGGGGGTGGAAATGTTGCTTTTCTTAAATTCAGAAACGTCTGTCGTTTCACTACCGACATCACTTTTTTAGCAACCGACTTCCTTCCAGAGATTCTCTCATCCGGTTATCCCACGATTCGTAAAACTTATGAGACATCCGATCTAGAAGGATATTCCATCGTGTATGCCTGTACCAACGATCCATCTTTGAACACAAAGATACGGCACGAAGCTCAATCCTCCCATCTTCTAGTTTCTGTTTGCGACGACCCTGCCCTTTCCGATTTTGTTTCTCCCGCCACCTGTAAGGTCGACGAGATCACACTATCCGTTGGTTCCGATGGGACCGATGTCAAACGTTCTGTTCGCATCCGTAATAGGATCATCCAACTCATCGACGAAGGGATACTTTCTCTCGAGTGAATCAATTAAAGTAATCACAAATTTAAACCTATAGAAATGATAAGAGTTATCAGTCGTGAAAGCAAACTAGCCATCATTCAGGTAGAAGAAGTTTTCACCCAATTACCGGTGCCCATCGAATACGAATTGAATCTTTGTCGTTCGTATGGTGATAAGCATCAGAGTATTTCACTAATGGAGAATATCCGTCCCGACTTCTTCACTCAGGAGTTGGACGATGCAGTGCTCAACCACCAAGCCGATATAGCCATCCATTCGGCAAAGGACCTGCCCTACCCGCTCCCTCCGGGCTTGAGAGTGATAGCTCTGACAGCCATTACCGATCCGAGCGATTCACTGCTAGTACAACCGGGAAAGGCTTACCAGCTCGACACGTTACCTGCTGGTGCAACGGTTGGTACCAGTTCCATCCGACGAATGCAAGAGCTGGCAAAGTACCGTCCCGATCTACAGATAATGAGCGTTCGGGGGACTATCGAGGAACGCATCCGGCAACTCGATCAGGGTAACTTCGATGCCCTGATTGTTGCCACCTGCGCTTTGAAACGCCTGCATCTCCATCATCGCATCGCCCACGAACTACCTTTCCAAACCCATCCTTTACAAGGAGCTTTAGCCGTAGTGGCACGCACCGACAATCAAGAGATGGAGACCCTATTCTCACCGATCGATGTGCGTAGTACGTTTGGCAAGGTCACCTTGGTAGGTGCGGGACCGGGTCCACGCGACCTGCTCACCCTTGCTGCCGAGAAAGCACTTCAAAATGCCGATTGTATCTTCTACGACGATCTCATCGATCATCACTATCTACAGAGCTACAGAGCAGAACTGATCCCTGTCGGAAAGCGGAAAGGCAACCACAGTAAAGAGCAGTACGAGATCAACGACCTCCTCTTACAATACGCCATGGAAGGTAAAAACCTGGTCCGCCTGAAAGGAGGCGATGCCATGATCTTTGCACATGGAGGCGAAGAGATCGAGCATCTTCAAAGCAACCTGATCGAGGTCGAAGTCATTCCCGGTATCACCACAGCGAGTGCCTGCTCCGCTTCCACTCAGATACCGCTGACCTATCGGGGAGTCTCTTCCTCCGTAGCTTTTGTAAGTGGGCACAACCTTTCCGGCATCTCCATCCCCCGTGCCGATACCATTGTATTGTATATGGCAGGTACCAAGATCAAAGAGATTGCCACGAAGATGATAGCCGATGGTTACCGTCCCGATCTGCCGGTGATGCTTGTTTACCATGTCTCCTTCCCCGATCAGCAGATCTTCCACCATACCCTGAGCGACCTGTCTCAGAACGATCACGTCTTCCCCACCCCGGTCATCATCCTGATAGGCGAAGTCGTTTCCCTTCATCACCTGCCGGGAGAGTATATCTGTCGGTCGAGGAATGTCTTAGTCACCGGTTTGGATGCCACCCCGTACGTATCACTGGGTAACATCATCCACACCCCGCTGATCGAAATCAAACCCACAGATCCTTCGGAGATGGAAGCAACTATCGATCAACTGGCAGAATATCAATATCTCCTGTTCACCAGTAAGTATGCCGTCCGATCTTTTCTGGGAGAGATGCAAAAGAAGAAGAAAGACGGTAGAGATCTCTGCCGACTCTGCGTTGTTTCCATCGGCGAAGGAACCACGGCTGAGTTGAACAGGCATTTCATCACACCCGACCTGCAAGCCACCGAAGAAAGTTCATCGGGCATACTCGATCTCTTCGAGAAGCACAACCGTATCGGCAGCGTACTGATTCCCCGTTCCAACCTGGCGTTGCCCATCATCCCCGAAGGTCTGCGTCGTTTGGGCTACCAGGTGACCACCGTTACGGCATACACCAACACGCTGCCCAACGATGCACAGAAAGTCGATCTGTCCACTATCGGAACCATCGTCTTCACCTCTCCCTCCTGTGTCGACAATTTCCTACAGATCTACGGGACGATACCGGCAGCCACCACCTTTCTGGCAAAAGGCAGTACGACCTACCAACACTTAGTCAACAACCATTTTCCAATTAATCATATAAGAATACACAATGAAAAATTTTAAAAGATTCCGATTACTACGAGAGAACGAAACCATCCGTGAGCAAAATGCAGAGATCCGTCTTTCTCCTAAAGATTACATCTATCCCTATTTCATAGTCGATGGAACAGATATTAAGAGAGAGATCAGCTCGATGAAAGGCGTTTATCACTTGTCCATCGACCGCCTATTGGACGACATAGCAGAGATTCGCAGTTTAGGGATCGACAAGGTCCTCCTGTTCGGCGTGATAGCTCCCGAACTGAAAGATGCCAGAGGAAGTGAGTGCATCAACCCCGACAACATCGTTTGCCGGGCAGTGAGAGCCATCAAGTCCACCTATCCCGACATCGTGGTCTTCACCGATATCTGCATGTGCGAGTACACCTCTCACGGTCATTGCGGACTGCTCATCGATCAAGATGTCGACAACGACTCCACCCTTGCCCTCTTGGCACAGCAATCGCTCAATCACGCACTCTCAGGTGCCGATTTCGTAGCACCCTCCGCTATGATGGACGGACAGGTAGCAGCTATCAAAGAGATCTTCGAGCAGCACAACCTGCCCACCAAGATCCTCAGTTATTCCGCCAAGTACGCATCCAACTACTACGGTCCTTTCCGTGATGCTGCCCATTCGGCCCCCTCATTTGGAAACAGAAAGACCTACCAGATGGACTACCGCACCCTTCACCAAGGGATAGAAGAGATCGAAAGCGATCTGGAAGAAGGAGCGGACTGGACCATGGTGAAACCCGCAATGGCTTATTTGGATATGATCTGTCGCGGTAAAGAGCGTTTCCCATCCACCGTGATGGTATCCTACCAAGTATCCGGAGAATATTCCATGTTGAAACTTGCAGCCGAAGCAGGTTATGCCGATGAAAGAAACATTTTCAGAGAGAGTCTCACCGCCATCAAACGAGCCGGAGCGGATTATATCATCACTTATTATGCCAAAGAGGCTGCCCGAAATTTCTAGTATATGATTCATTTTCAGACTATCAATAGCAAAAGTCACTCTTTAGAACAGCGAGAACAACTGTTCTCCACTTTCACATTCGACGAAAGCACTCCCCATATCTTTCTGCAGACCTGCAACCGGATGGAGATCTATTGGGGTGAAGGCAAAGTACCCGAAGAGACCATCCGTCACATCTACCGCGTTGCTAGCGGACTCGAATCGAGTCTGCTTGGCGAGCGCTTCATCCAAGGTCAGTTAAAGAGCGCCTATCAGGATGCCTGTAAGAAGTACAAGCTCTCCTCCGGACTGCACCGTCTGTTCCAGTCGGCTATGCACACCGGAAAGAATGTCCGCACCCGTACCCGGATCTCTACCGGAGCCGTGTCGCACAGTCAGGCTACCGTCGATCTCATCAAGCGTAATCAAGAAAAGAAAGGCCAATGCACCATCGGACTGGTAGGGATCAACAAGCTGACAGCCGACATTCTCAAGTTTCTGTCGACGAACGATCTTTCGAAGGTCTACATCTGCAATCGCACGCATTCCAAAGCCCTCGACTTTGCCGGGAGATATGGTTGCGAATGCCTGCCATTCAGCGATCTCCGCCAATTAGTTTCGATCTGCGACATACTGATCTGTGCCACTTCCGCACCGCACTCCATCCTCCATCGCGAAGATATCACGACCGATAAGTCACTTACGATATTCGATTTGGCTTTTCCTCGTGATGTAGATTCCTCCGTCGATCAACTCTCCCAAGTAGAAGTCTACAATTTGGAGATGATCGAGAAAGAAGTACAGCAGAATCTGGAAGTACGTTTCAGTGAAGTAGAAAAGGCAGAACAGATTATCGACGAGGAGATCAAGCGGTTCAACGAATGGCAATCCTATTTATCCGAAGAGAAACAAACCGAGTGCAAACGCCCCGAGTGCAAACGAATCAACAATAAACAAACCGCAAGTCAATCGTAAGCGGATCACAAAAAAGAAAAAAGAAATGGAACGTAAAAAATCAAAGATAGCTTTTCAAGAAGCCCAACAATACATCCCCGGAGGAGTGAACAGTCCCGTCCGGGCCTTAAAGAGTGTAGGTGAAACGCCGCTCTTCATCACCCATGCAGCAGGTAGCAAACTGACCGATGTCGATGGCAACACATTCACCGACTTCTGCCTCTCTTGGGGAGTCTTTCTGCTGGGTCATTCCCATCCGGAAGTCAACCGCCCCGTACAGGCAGCCATCAGTCACGGAACCAGTTACGGGATTCCCAGTCTACAAGAGACCCAACTGGCCAAGCTGATCTGCGACTCCTATCCCTCCATCGAGCAAGTACGTTTCGTCAGTTCAGGAACAGAGGCAGTGATGAGTGCCATCCGTCTTGCCCGAGGCTATACCGGTCGGAACCTGATCGTCAAGTTCGATGGCTGTTACCACGGTCACGTCGATCACCTGCTCGTATCCGCCGGTTCAGGAGTGGTCGGCCTCTCGTCATCCTCCTCCTCATCAGGAGTACCCGACGACTTCACCAAACATACTGCCAGCATCCCGTTCAACGACCGCTCCGCCATTGAGACCCTTTTCCGTGAGAGAGGTGCCGAGATAGCCGCAGTAATTGTCGAGCCGGTACCTGCCAATATGGGAGTAGTCATTCCCGAGCAAGGTTTCCTCGCCTATTTGCGTGAAGTAACCAAACAATATGGAGCCCTGCTGATCTTCGATGAAGTGATCACCGGTTACCGTTTATCGAAAGGAGGTGCCCAAGAACTTTTCGCCATCGAGCCCGATCTCACCACCTTAGGAAAGATCATAGGAGGAGGTTTTCCCGCAGCCGCTTTCGGTGGTCGTAGAGAGATCATGCGCCTGTTAGCACCCGAAGGTCCCGTTTATCAAGCCGGCACACTATCGGGCAATCCCATCGCAATGACAGCAGGAATAGCGACTGTAGGACAACTCTCATCTCCGTCGTTCTACCCCTCCTTGCTTGCCAAAGCAGAAGCCTTTTACACCCGTCTGCGTGCCATTATCCAAGGAAAAGGAGTACAACTGAATGCCATTGGAGCGATGTTCACCCTCTTCTTCACCGACCATGAAGTCCGTTCCTTTCACGATGCCAAGCAGACCGATCAAGAAGCCTTTGCCACCTTTTTCCGATACATGCTTGCTCACAACATCTACGTTTCCCCTTCGCAGTTCGAAGGCAACTTCATCTCCGTTGCCCATAGCGACGAAGATCTCGACCATTACCTTCAGGTAGTAAGTGCATACTTCAACCGATAGGCAGAGGTCACCCATCAGGTAGGATTCCTGACCGCCACTCAACGATCGCGGTCAGGATCCTGCATCTCTTCATTATTCTGATAAAGCGAGAAGTATTTCCCTTTACGTTCCATCAATTCCTGATGATTTCCCTCCTCCACAATTTTGCCATGATCCATCACGAAGATCTTATCCGCCTGTCTGACCGTCGACAGTCGGTGAGCGATCACAATACTCGTTCGCCCCTCCATCAGTCGTTGCAGTCCCTTTTGAATTTTCATTTCGCTGTTCGTATCGATATTGCTCGTAGCTTCATCAAACAGTAAGATAGCAGGTTTAGTTACCGCCGCTCTGGCGATACTAAGCAGTTGTCGTTGTCCCTGACTCAAGTTAGCCCCGTCATTTTCGAGCAACGTATCATAGCCGTCGGGTAGATGCATGATGAACGAATGAGCCGCCGCCATCTTCGCCGCATCCTCCACTTCGCTATCCGTAGCCTCCGGTCGTCCGAAGCGTATATTCTCCTTCACCGATCCCCTGAACAAGTGAGTATCTTGCAGCACCACCGCCAGGTTCTCCCTTATCTGTTTGCGTTTCATCTCATACACCGATTGTCCGTCGATCATCACCTGACCCGATTGGATGTCGAAGAACCGGGGAATCAGACTCAGTATTGTTGTTTTTCCCGCGCCCGTAGCCCCCACAAACGCCACGTTCTGTCCCGCTTCAATGGTGAACGATACCCGGTCGAGTACCCATTTATCAGGCAGATAAGCAAAGCACACCTCCTCGAACACCAATTTGCCTTTCAGCACCTTCGCCTCTTTGGCATCCTTCGAATCAGCCAACTCCGGTTCCTCGTCCATGACCTGAAAGATCCGTTCAGCACCCGCTAAGGCCGATTGCAGATTATTATAAAGCGTAGCCAGTTCGCTCACCGGACCGCCGAACTGTCGGGAATACTGTAAGAAAGCCGCCAATCCCCCAAGATCCAGACCTCTGAAAGCCACTAAGAGAGCGCCGACTACCGTTACGAGCACAAAATTCATCGTATTCACGTTCTGCATAAACGGTAACATCATCCCCGAGAAGAACTGCGCCTTCTCCGCCTCCCTATTCAGTTTCTCGTTCAGACCCTCAAACTCCTCCGTCACCGCCTTCTCTCTGCCAAACAGTTTAATTGTTTTCTGGTTACTGATCATCTCCTCTATATAGCCATTCACCTCCCCCGTTAACCTCTGTTGTTCCGAAAAGTACCGCCGACTCTTCTTCACGATCTTCCCCACCCCGAAGAACATCCAGGGTAACATCAGTACGATCACCAGCGTTAGAGTCGGACTGATATAGATCATAAATCCAAAGATGCTGACCAGCAGAAGAGTACTATTCAGCAGTTGAGCCAAGCTATCCGTGAGTACATCACTTATTCTGTCCATATCATTCGTGAACCGGCTCATCAGATCCCCGTGTTGATGTTTATCGAAGTACGACACAGGCAACGTTTCCATCTTCTCAAACAAGTCCCTTCTCATTCGTGTCACGGTTTTCTGTCCCGTGCGCACCATACATTTATTGCGTAGATATACCGTCACGATCCCCGTCAGATAGATCATAGCCAGCAGAACCAACATCCCTATGAATCCCTTCACGTCGTTGGGTAAGATATAATCGTTGATGATCGGTCGGAGCAGGTACGCACTTCCCAAGTTACTCAGCACATTGATCACCACCAGCAGAGCGATTGCGCCGATCAACTTATATTCGCCCGAGAGATACTTCATCAATCTGAGAAACGTATCTCTGCCATTCTTCGGTTTTTCCGATGATCTTTTCAGTCGTGCCATGCTTATTTAGTCTAAAAGTTGAGAATTATAGATCTCGGCAAACAAAGGAGAGTTCATCCGCAGCTCATCGAAAGAGCCCACCGCCTTCACTTCCCCCTCATCCATCACCACAATCTTATCGGCCCAGTTCATCACAGCAGCCCTTTGGGTCACGATGATCAGCGTCGTATCCGAGAGCATTCCTTTCATATTACTAAAGATTCTCTTTTCCGTTTCCGTATCCACGGCGCTCGTGCTATCGTCCAAGATCAATATTTTAGGAGAGCGCAGCAAAGCCCTTGTCAGGCAGATCCTCTGCTTCTGTCCGCCGGATAGGTTCACCCCATCTCTGCCCAGCAACGTATCGTATCCCTCAGGCAGATCAGCGATGAACCGGTGAGCTTCCGCCACTTTCGCCATCTGTACCATCTCCGTCAGTGACGCATCACTCTTTCCCCATCTCAGGTTCTCGGCTACCGTGCCGGTAAACAGTTCATTCACTTGAGGCACCACGGTCACTCCCCTGTTCAGTTCCTCTCTCCGGTAATCTTTCACGTTCAGCCCATCCACAGTTATTTCTCCCGTCGACACATCATACAGTCGTGCTATCAGATGGATCAGCGTACTCTTCGCCGATCCCGTAGCCCCGACGATGGCAACCCGTTCACCCCCTTCAATCGTAAGGTTCACCTTTCTGAGCACCTCGTTCGTTGCTTTCACATGTTTAAAACTTACATTCGTGAATACGATCTTCCCCTTGCTCACCTCAGCCCCCTCTTGCTTGACCGGTGAAGGTTCAGTCATCGAAGGCGTTGTATTCATCACCTGCAGAATCCTGTGCGAGGAAGCCGACGCTCTGGCATAAGCCATGATGGTGACCGAAAGCAACATCAGTGAGATCAGTATCTGAGCGAAATAGTTTAGAAAAGCGATCAACTCCCCCACCTTCATCTCCCCCTTTTGGATCAGACCGTTACCCATCCATAGCAGAGCGACAATCGATATGTTCATCACTAGTTGCATCATAGGATAGATACAGATCAGTACGTTCGAAGCCTTGACCACCGTCTCTTGAAGATCCACATTGCGTTGATCGAACTTCTTCAGTTCATAATCCTCGCGAACGAAAGATTTCACAATGCGAATATTGATCAGATTTTCCCTGACCACATTATTCAGGTGATCCACCTTTTTTTGAATTCTCAGATAGAACGGGAACGTTTTTTTAAGTAAGAAGAAAAGAGCCACTCCCAGCATAGAAATGGCAATCGTTATAATGATTCCAGGTTTCGGATGAATGCTGAACACGAAGAACGATGCCATCACAAGCATCAGAGGTGCTCTCAGGAACACACGCATAGAGAGAAGCACCAGGTGTTGAATCTTCGAGATATCCATTGTCAGACGGGTAACCAAAGAGGCTGTAGTAAACCGATCGATATCCGTCAGACTCAGTCGTTGGATCTTAGCGAACAACAAAGCTCTCAGATTCGTACTAAAACGGATCGATACACGCGACGACAAATACACATTGGCAACATTAGCAAACAGACCGACCAGTGAAACGGCGATCATCTTCATTCCCGAAGATCCGATTATCGAAAGATCCTTAGTGACCACCCCCTTGTCAATCATATCTGCCATCAGATAAGGTTGGAGAGTTTCGCAGACAACAAACAGGAGCACCAACAAAGAGCTCATCATCAAAAAGCCCTTTTGTTCTTTCAATATTTTTAAATAGATCTTCATATATAAAGTGCCATATATTAAGTTTGTGCCGCAAAAATAGTATAATTCTTTCTTTTACAAAACAAAAAAGCCGCCTTCTCTTAAGTGCACATAGAGAAGACGGCATAAAAAATTACAATCTGAAAAAGAATCTATTTATTTTTTCGTTGATTCCTTCTGTTTTTTATTTTCGTGACCATAGCTATAACCATAGCGCTGACCGTAACCATAGTTTTTACCATATCTGCCATAACCATAGTAGTTCTTCTTACTGGTCATATCTACACCGTTGATCACAGTACATAAGTTCGGAAGTTTGTTTGTATCCGATAATTCATTGATCAAAGCAAACTCAGCTTTGTGTGTATAACCTGCACGACAAACGTAGATCGACAGATCCGCTGTACGTCCCACCAACTGCGTATCGGTAACCATACCAATCGGAGCTGTATCGAGCACCACATAGTCGAAGTTCTGTTTCAATGTATCTATCGCTTGGTCGAGAGCATCCATCGCCAAAAGCTCTGTAGGGTTCGGAGGAATCACACCGCCCGGTAAGATGTATAAGTTCTCCGAAAGATCCGACTGTTGCACCAGATCCATCAAGTCGATCTTTGGGTTCACCAGATAATTGGTAATACCCTTCTCCTTATGCGAAAGGCGGAACACCTTGTTCAAGCCCGGCTTACGAATATCCAGACCGACAATCACCACACGTTTGCCAAGCAACGACAGACTGATTGCGATGTTCGAAGAGATAAACGATTTACCCTCACCACTGACAGTAGAAGTAATTAACACCACTTTTTTACCCCCTTGCAGCATAAACTGAATGTTGGTACGGATGTGGCGGAACACCTCGCTCATCTGATTATTCTCATTCGCAAACACCACGATCGAGCCCTCCTTACTATCCTTCTCGATAGTCAAAGGAACATCCCCAATCACCGGTACTTTGGTTATCTTCTCTACATCCTCGCGACCTTCAATCTTGAAGCGTATCAGTTCCAACAGATAGATTGCAGCCACCGGTAAACCTAAGCCAAGCACCAAAGCAACCAGATAGATCATCGATCCTTTAGGAGCCACAGGTTTATCATCCGCAATGGCATCATCAATGATCTTGGCATTATTGGCAGTAGCCGCCAGCATGATAGCATTCTCTTCGCGCTTCTGCAGAAGCATCAAGTAAAGTTCAGCCTTGATCTGTTGTTGACGTGAGATGCTCACCAACTGACGTTCCTGTCCCGGAGCATCACTGATTCGTCGGTTAAACTTCGTAGCTTCACGGTCGAGATGCGATTTAGTGATCAGTAAGCCTTGAAGCGTACCCGCAATAGCCCCTTTCACGTTCGCCTTCATGGCAGTGATACTTGTGTTCAAGTTCAAGATAGCCGGGTTATCTTCCGTCGAAGTACGGATCAGTCGTTTCCGTTCCACCAACAGTTCATTATATCTGTTGATCTGTTCAGCCAGAGCAGCATCCGTAAGCCCCACATTACCTGGAAGAACCTCGTATTCATTACCCGAAATATTCAAGCAACGTTCCAGATCGCGTACGATACTGATCTGAGTACTGTTCTCAACCCTTTTCTTCTCATATTCCGTGTTCACCTGTAAAGCCTCTTTTGCGTCCGAAGTCAGATCCGTAATACCCGCACTTCTTTTAAAAGCCTCCAGGTCCATTTCCGTATTACCCAGCTCTTTCGAGATGATACCAATACGTTCATCAATGAAGTCCGCTGTTTTCTGAGCGATCTCATTCTTATCATTATTCGTATTGCGGTTGTACATCTCCAGAAGTTTGTTGATGAACTCCATTCCTCTGCGTTTATTTGTATTCTTCAAAGAGATTTCCGCCACAGAAGTTGTTTTCGAAGTCGGTTGAATAGAGAGACTACCCAAGTATCCTTTGGCAACATTCATCGGACGACTCACGGTAGCCACAATATTTCGTTCCGTTCCCTTCTCCACTTTCGCTCCATAAGCATTAATCACAGAGTCAGGAGTCGCAATGAAAGCAAAAGTCCCATCATTAGTAGGGAACACAGCCGGCAGAGCATCGAACTTCTTCTCGTAAACACTCTCACCCACCTTTATTTTAACTTCCAGCTTACCATTATTTTTGAGCAACATACTTACCTTAGCCGGTTTCTTCAACTTCTCCGCTTCTTGAGGAGTGATACTAACCGATACAGGCGATGTACGATAAAGTTCTTTTTTAGGAAAAGCATCTTGATCCCAATAATTAATATACAGACCAAGGTCACATACCGCCTCTTTAGCCAGACTCTTTGAGCGAAGCACCTCTATCTCATTATCAATATTTTGAGAAGACGACACCATACCACCCAAGCCCATCTTTTCCAGCTCGTTAGCCATAGTCGCTTTACCTCCGCCTTTCTTTTCATCTTTAATCAAGACCGATGCAGATATATTATATACAGGAGCGGTAAAGTGCAGATAGAGCCATGCTACTACGATACAAGCCACTACCGAACCCACGAACCAAGGCCAATGGATAAAAAATTTCAGCAGTAGCCCACGAATATCTACTTCTTCTTCCTTTTGTTCTTTCATCTGTTCAACAGAATTTTCCTTCATCGTATTATCTTACTTTAATATATTAATTAATAAGCTAGCCACCGACACCAGGATCGACGTAGCCGAGAACCATAAACTAGTGCTAGTACCGATATCCGAACTGCGAGCTTTCTCTTTGTTCGGAGTTACATAAATAATGTCGTTTTGATGCAGATAATAATAAGGAGAAAGAAGGGTTTCCGCTTTATTCATATCCAAAGAAATGATCTGCTGTCTACCATTGCTATCCTCACGGATCAACTTCACATTGTCCCGTCGTCCATATACAGTCATATCCCCTGCCATTGCAAGTGCCTCTAGTAGGTTCACCTTCTCGTTCGAGATCGTGAAGGTACCCGGACGAGCCACCTCACCAATCACAGAAATCTTATAGTTTACCATGCGCACAGTCACTACAGGTTTCTCCTTGATATATGGCTTTAGTTTCTCCACAATCATGTTTTCCGTTTCTTTCTTAGTCAACCCTCCTACCTGCAGTTCACCTAAAACCGGAAAATTGATAATCCCATTATTGTCTACCAAATACTGCTGCATCATAGGTTGTGTAGTAGTATAGCCTAAGGCTATATTTGCAGAGTTAGCTACTGTTAGGTTAAAAGGAGCGGCAAGTTCTGGATTGGTACATGAAACTACGATTGTCAACAGATCCTTCGGCATGATTTTCGCATCATAAAGTTGACTCTGCTGAATCGTATCGTTCAGCTTTTCCACATCCTGTAAGTAAGGTACTTTCTTGTACGACTGACATCCTGCTATAATAAAAGCTAGGAACATCAATAGTGTAAGCTTTTTCAAGTTTTTCATCTAATATTCTTAATCTTAGTGTTCTGTATTATGTGATTGTTGCCATCAACAACAACATCTAAAGTCTAAAAACGAACAAAAGTAATAAAAAAAACAAAGTTTACATGCTATAACAACGATTTTATAACATATGTTCAGAAGTTAGAACGACTTTATTCTAAAACATCTTCTTTTCCTAAAGGCGTATACGGACCATCTTTCACTTCAAAAATTACACTACCACTTTCTAACACCTCTAATGTATGCCATTGCCCAGCAGGAATATGTACACCATAGTTTCCTTCTTTAGGATCCAAATTGAAAAACTCTACTTCTTCCTTCTTTTCATTATAGAACATCACACGTATTTTACCACGCAATAAAATGTACGTTTCTGAAGTATGTGGATGTCGATGTATAGGAAGCACAGTACCTATTTCCAATGCATTCAATAAACGCTGAGCTTTAGCATCTAGAGAATCATGTAAGTTAAGGTTCATGCGAAGGCGTTCACTTGCCTTCGCATTAGCTGAAACTTCATTCAGCAGATTTTCATCAATAATCATCATTGTTTAGATTTTAAATATTCTTCATGCAAATAGTAATACTTCTTTTTAAATAGCAAATATGCAACTGATAGTAATACAATCACCACAACAAAATAGAGCCAAGTATTAAAAGGAAAAAGTATTAATCCAAAAGAAATAATCAGTTGAATAATCAAATAAATAGAGGAAACCATCACATGAGGAATCTTCAACTCATTAGCCATCAATTGATACACATGTTTACGATGAGCTTCACCTATATTTTCGTGAAGCATAATACGGTGAATAATTGTCAACACACTATCCACACCATAAATTACAAGAAAAAGAATATAAGTAAAGTTGCCAGTCTGAATGATCAATTTTCCTAGCACAAATAAAAGAATAAAAGCTATTCCTATTGCGCCTACATCACCGGCAAAGCATTTTGCTTTCTTTCGAAAATTGAAGAAGCAGAACACCAAAACACTAGCTGCGGTAACTATCAGAAAATTAGAATCAACAAAGTTCAACTGATGGTTCACATATATTAAAGGTAGGAGAACCGCTAGGCTATATCCACCTGTTATCCCATTTATTCCATCCATAAAATTATATGCATTAATAATTCCTACACAGAGAATTAAGCCAATTAGCATCTGCCACCATTTTTCAAGTTCCAAGATTCCAAATTCCTGAAACATAAAAAACATAGCAATAAAATGAATAACTAATCTTATCTTATTTGGAACAGAATGCACATCATCAGCAAAACTAATCAAAGAAATTAGAGTTAGTCCGATTAGAAAGTAGGGATATTGAAAACCATAAAATACACAGTAAAGCCATACACCTACTAGGAAAATAACACCTCCACCACGAAGAGTAATTGACTGATGTGAACTTCTTAAATTTGGTTTATCAATAATATTCAGTTTATCTGCAATCTTGAAATATACAAGTTCTAAACAAAACAATAATATAGTAATAATGTAAATCATAATTCCTATTTAATTGTAAACGACTCTAATACATTTAGTGGTTTCCATCCTAATTCCTTCTTAATCTTTTCGTTACTAAAAGTCAACGATTCTGTTATTTTACTTAAACGTAACGAATCAATAGGTGCTTTATTTCCTAAAGAATCTCCTAGCAATGCTAGAAGTTTTGCCACACTATAGGGAATCGAAAGCGGCAATCTTTTACCTAAATCCCTACATATTATCGACTCTAACTCTCTAAAAGTTGGCTGACTATCATCACATACATTATATATACCACCTTTATTGACCAATAAAGGAACTAAATGTGCGATATCTTGAACCATTAATACACTCTTACGTGCTTTTCCTCCCGATATACTTAAATATTTTCCCGATTTTATACCGGCAATCATTGCCCCTAAATTTCCAGGAGGATTTGGGCCTGCAATAAGAGAGGGACGAATAATGCTCAGTAAAACATTATGTTTAGAGCACCACTTCATTAAATATTGTTCTGCCATTATTTTGCTTTTGGCATAAGGAGTTGTGCCATCTAAGGCGTGCTCTTCGGTAATCTTTTGCCCAAAATCACATCCATAGACAGCTACTGTGCTAATAAATATGAATGCCTTTGGTATTCCAAAATTTTCTAAAGCCATGCATAAGTTTACTGTACCTTGATAATTGACATCGTAAAATGCCTGCTCCTCATTTTTGTTTTTTGGAACAACATGAGCTTTACCTGCCGCATGTAATATGACATCAAACTTCATGTTTAAAGAAGGTATTTCTTTAGCAATATTAATTTGAAAGTCATCACTCGTAGTCAAACCTATAGTTTTAACAAAGTATGTTTCTTTTAGCAATGGTTTAATGTTACGTCCAAGAAAACCAGAGGCACCTGTAAATAAAAGATTCATTTGAATAAATTATAATAATGTTCTAACACAATCTCCTTAGCAAAAACCTCTTCAGCAACTTTCCTTGCCATTATTTTTTTCTTAAAAAGATTATTTTTATCAATATAGCATTTCTCAAAAGCATCAGATAAAGCTTTAGGATTATTAGGAGTAACAACCCATCCAAGATCATATTCTTTCACACATAATGATATTTCTGATCTTTCATCAGCTATTATTAAGATTGGTTTTCCGGATGCCATAATATTATATGATTTAGAAGGAACACCTAAACCTAACATTCCATCGGCTAATGTTATTATAGAAATATCACATGTATTAAGAAAATCATTTTGTTCAGAACGGTCTTTAAACGTCAGCAAAGTAACATTTGAATGTATTTCAGAAAAACTTTTTATCATAGAATATTTAGCTCCACCACCAATAAATAAAAAATGAATATCAGGATTATCGCACAATTCAATTGCAGCAAGGAGATTGTCTATTCCTTGGGCATTTCCAAGGTTCCCAGCAAATTGAAAAACAAACTTACCATATAATTGGTTACTCAGTTGTTGAAAAAGTTTAGTAGCTTCTTTGTCGATAGGGAAAACTTCATCAATTTCCGACCATGATGGAATAAATTTAATTTCACAGCTTTTGTTTCTGACTTTACTTGAAAGTACTATATTCATATCTCTTCCAATAGATATGCAGTATTTTGCGGAAGAATATGACTTGTCAAAGAAAAATTTTGATAATTTATAAAACATCGATTTACCTGATATTTTTCCAATTGCTTTTAAATTTTCGGGGAAAATATCATGAATTAATATCGAATAATTTATATTTTTAAAAAATTTCAATATTGGCATTAAAAGCAGAAGAAATGCAGGGTTTGTAACAATAAACACTTCGTCTTTTCTATGTACTTTTTTTAAAGCACAATAGAAAAGACGTAAACTAATTATCAATAATCTAAAGAAGCGCTTGAATAAATTGTTTTTATCTGTATTTGCAACATTAAGCCTAAAAACATTGACACCTTTTATGTTTTCAAAACTTAGAGATGAGGATTTCTCTCCATCATTATAAATCGCATTTGTAGTAATAACATTAACATTCAACCCTTTTGAAGCAAGATATTCAGCAATAGTAGTAATATAATATCCTGTAGAGGTTTTTACTGGATAATATATTTCTGAAATGATCCATATATTTTTCTCTATCATTTTACTATTAGTATTTTCTCCAAACCATCTTGTTGACAACTCCCGTATAACTTTGAATCAGTTTCACGACTTTGGTAGAAACATTTTCATCAATGTAATTAGGTACGGGAATGCCATTATCACCATTATTTTTCAATTCAACTGCAGTATCTACAGCTTGTAACAATGATTTCTCATCAATTCCAGCTAATACGAATACGCCTTTATCTAATGCTTCCGGGCGCTCGGTACTAGTACGAATACATACTGCAGGAAACGAATGACCAACTGAAGTGAAAAAAGAACTTTCTTCAGGCAATGTACCACTATCCGAAACTACAGCATATGCATTCATCTGCAAACAATTGTAGTCGTGAAAGCCAAGAGGCTCGTGCTGAAGCACTCTTTCATCTAATTGGAAATTAGTTGCTTCTAAACGTTTCTTACTACGAGGATGACATGAATATAAAATTGGCATATCATATTTTTGTGCCATTGCATTAATTGCATTAAACAGTGAAAGGAAATTCTTCTCTGTATCAATGTTTTCTTCACGATGAGCAGATAGCAAAATATAGCGACCCTTCTGTAAGCCTAAACGTTTATGAATATCTGAAGATTCTATATCAGCAAGATTTTCATGAAGTACTTCTGCCATTGGTGAACCAGTAACATATGTACGCTCTTTAGCAACCCCCGAAGCATTCAAATATCTACGTGCATGTTCAGAGTAGCACATATTCACATCTGAGATAATATCTACAATTCTACGGTTGGTTTCTTCAGGAAGACATTCATCAAAACAACGGTTACCTGCTTCCATATGGAAAATAGGAATATGTAAACGCTTCGCTCCTATCACGCTTAAACAAGAGTTTGTATCACCTAATACTAGCACTGCATCGGGCTTAATTGCCACCATCAGTTTATAACTTGCATCAATAATATTACCCATTGTCGAGCCAAGGTCATCACCAACTGCATCCATGTAAACTTCTGGTTCTTTCAATTTCAAATCTTTGAAGAACACTCCATTTAAGTTATAATCATAGTTTTGACCTGTATGCCCCAAAATCACATCAAAATATCTACGGCATTTATTAATAACAGCAGCTAAACGGATAATTTCCGGACGCGTGCCTACAATAATCAAAAGTTTAAGTTTGCCGTTTTCTTGAAACTTTATATCTGAATAATCTATTTTCTTTTCCATATTATTTTACTGGTTCAAAATATGTATCGGGTCTATTAGGATCGAAACATTCGTTACACCACATTACGGTTACAAGGTTTTCTGATTCTGATAAGTTAATAATATTATGTGTATACCCAGGTAACATGTGGATAGCTTTTATTTCTTCACCTGTTACCTCATACTCTATAATTTCCTCTGTATCAATTTTACGCTCCTGAATTAAGCCGTGACCTGCAACAACCATAAAGAATTCCCACTTTGTGTTATGCCAATGCTGGCCTTTTGTTATTCCAGGCTTGGATATATTAATGCTTACTTGCCCACAATTAACTGTTTTAAGAAGCTCCGTAAAACTACCTCGATCATCCACATTCATTTTCAGAGGAAAAGCAATTTTATCTTTTGGTAGGTAAGACAAATAAGTAGAATACAACTTCTTTGCAAAAGAGTTTGCAGGTATCTCAGGAATAATAAGAGTTTTTGGCTGTTCACTAAACTCGTTCAATAAATCTACAATTTCTCCGAGTGTTACTTTATGCGCAATTGGCACAGCACAATAACGACCTTCTTGTTGTACAACTGTTTCAACTCCGTTAAATTCACAATGATGTTCTTTTCCAACTAATGCATCAATCATTTCGTCAACGAGATCATCAATGTAAAGCAACTCAAGTTCAGTCGAACGGTCATTTACTTGTATGGGAAGTCCATTAGCGATATTGTAACAAAATGTAGCAACAGCACTATTATAGTTTGGTCTGCACCATTTTCCAAATAAATTAGGGAAACGATAAACAAGTACTTTTGCACCCGTTTCTTTACTATATTCAAAAAACAGTTCCTCGCCGGCTTTCTTACTTTTGCCATAATCACCTTCCGCATAACGACCAACGAGTGTTGCTTGTATTGAGGAAGAAATCATTACAGGACATGCATTTTGATGCTTTTTGAGTGAATCAAGTAAGTTAGATGCAAACCCAAAATTACCATCCATGAATTCTTTGGGATCTTTTGGACGATTTACTCCAGCTAGATTGAATACAAAATCGGCTTGAGCACAATACTCATCTAACAACTTAGGATCAGTATCAATATCATACTCCAAAACGTTTATATCCTGACTTAAACCGTAACTTTTGGCTTTTCCGTCACGAATATTTTTAAGTTGGGCGCATAAGTTACGACCTACAAATCCTTTAGCACCAGTTACTAATATATTCATCTTGATTGATTCGTTTTTTATTCGCTCCTAATTTCTGTTACTTTGGCTTTTTCTTCGAGCCCCAAGTCCTCTCTAACAAAACGCAAGCGAAGTAATTGTTCTTTCATTCCTTTAATATCCAAGCGTGCAGTATTATGACTATGATAATCTTCAATTTTAGCAATCTCTTCATCACCTTCAGTGAAAAACTTATCATAGTTCAAATCACGTGTATCACAAGGAATACGGAAATAGTTCCCCATATCAATAGCTTTTGCCATTTCTTCACGAGTAACAAGAGTTTCATATAGTTTTTCACCGTGACGAGTACCAATAACCTTAACCTCTGTTTCTCCATATTTAGGATCAACTTTTGTATAGAGTTCTTTTAATGCTTGTGCTAAAGTGTCAAGAGTCGCAGCTGGAGCTTTTTGAACAAACAAATCCCCATTATGACCATGAGTAAATGCATAGATGACCAAATCTACTGCATCATCAAGTGTCATCATGAATCGTGTCATATTTGGATCTGTAATGGTAATTGGTTTGTTTTGCATAATCTGATCTACCCACAATGGAATAACAGAACCACGACTTGCCATTACATTTCCATAACGTGTACAACAAATTGTTGTTGCTGCTCCCTCTCCCAAGCTACGTCCATGAGCTGTAGCAACTTTCTCCATCATTGCCTTACTAATACCCATTGCATTAATAGGATATGCAGCCTTATCTGTAGATAATACAACTACGTTCTTTACTCCATGTTCAATTGCGGATAAAAGGACATTTTCAGTACCTATTACATTTGTGTGAACAGCTTCCATAGGAAAAAATTCGCAACTAGGAACTTGTTTCAGTGCAGCTGCACTAAACACATAATCAACACCTTTCATCGCAATATCAACAGATTGACGACTGCGAACATTGCCAATATAAAATTTAACCTTAGGATTTTGTAAGCGATGACGCATATCATCCTGTTTCTTTTCATCACGGGAGAATATACGAATTTCTTTAATATCGCTATTAAGGAAGCGACGAAGTACGGCATTTCCAAATGAGCCTGTACCACCTGTAATTAACAGGACTTTATCTTTAAATACTGACATAATAGAGATATTTAATTATAATATGACATTGTTTGATTAAATATTTGGTTTCGTATACAATTTTAAATATGTTATGCTGATCTTTATATTAAAACGTTTTTATTTAAAATTAATATCAAAACAATCTTTAGTGTAAACATTATAAGGTCGATCTTATCAGTTTTATTACAAACTTATTCTAAACATGAAACATTTATATTTATAACACATTTTGTAAATAACTTTTCTATCAATTGATCAACCGAAATAATTCTCACATTGAAGATATTAAAAATGCATTCAAATTTAATGTTGTCATAAAATTCTAATTAGATTTAATATTTTAAGTTTATTTTCTGATTAATTCTTCATACAATTTGATATATTTTTCGAAACACTCATTTCGCCCAAAATATTGCTCTGCTCGTTTTCTACAATCTTTAGCATTAAATGGGTTAGCTCTCATCCATATAAGTGCATTTTTCATTTTCAACAAATCACCTTGGTCAACCACTATTCCTGTCCTAAAGTCGATTGCCTCAGGGCTTCCTCCAGTTCTATATGTGATAATAGGAATTCCACATGCCAATGCTTCAAGATTAACAGTAGGGAATGTATCTGCATAGGTAGGATTAATTAGCACATCTGCTTCATTATAGAGTGCGACAAGTTCTTGAATATTTTGAGTACGTTGAATTCCTCTGATCCCTGCAGGTAAATGTTTCAACTGCTCAGTAGATAAGCCAACAATTGTAAATTCATACTCATTAGACATCATCTCTCTTAACTTAAAAATGTCATTCAGTCCTTTATCCTTATTCCAAACACTTGAAACTGCAATAATGTGGAACTTAGCCTCTTTCTTCTTTGCGTGAGAAGTAAGCTTAAAGTTATTCAAATCAACACCATTATGAATCACTACAATCTGCTTATCTTTTAAAAAAGATTGCTTCACGAAATTTTCCATCCATTCCGAAACAGAAACAATAGTCAAGTTCTTACATTCACTAAATATTTTTTTCTTCAGATCATAATTTTCAGATGATCTATCTAAATATGTTTTGGGATATTCATTCTTCAAAGGACAATTATAGCATCCGGTTTTCCAACGCATACAATTTTTAGTCACAAAGTGAAAACAATGACCAGTAAAAGCCCAACAGTCGTGAAATGTCCAAACTACTGGAATATTAAGTTGATTTAGGTACTCAAACAGAATCTTATAGTTCAGATAATGATCATGTATGTTGTGCAGCTGCACAACATCAGGTTGAATTTTAATAATCTGTAGAATAAGTCTTCTTGTAGCACTTCTTGAACACAATCCCTCATTATCACGAATCCTTTGTTCTGCATAATGCAGATACTTATTCCATTTACAACCAACCTTTATAAGGTTTGACTGGGATGGATTACTCCATCGCCCATAAGCAATGTAACTTTCCCATCCGTGGTTCATTGCAGCCAATCCAATGTTTTCTGCAATTTTGCCAGTCGATCCCCAGTTAGCTGTTATGTTAATCTGTAATAATTTTGGCATTATTTCGTATTCTCCTTAGTTTTTGTTTTTTCTGCAATCTTTGCTTTCAGCTCACTCGAACTAATTCCATCTGTACGAGCAAGAACAATATGTTCCTTGCCATGCTCCTCACACCAATGAATAGCTTTTTGGAAGCCTGAATGACATTGATCCGAACCCGTAACAAACACATCAAAATCCACTTTTTTTACGATTTCATCAACATCAGTATACGTAATGACTTCGTCCACATAGCGAATAGCCTTGATCAAATATTTGCGATCTTCTGTAGAATTGAGAACTTTTGCGTTTGGCTTGTATTTCAAAATAAAATCACTATCTTGAGCAGCTACAATCAAATAATCACCTAAGCCTTTGGCTCTTCTATAAAGTTCCACATGACCTTTATGCAGCAAATCATATACTCCAACAGTCAGTATTTTTTTATACTTTCTTGGCTGCATATTGGCAAGCTGCACATTCTCTGGAAGAGGAATTCCTGCATTATCGCAACGAACCTTGAACTTACGAAAGTCTTTTTGTCTATGATGAAATAACCAAGAGTAGTAAATGTTATCTGATAAGTGATCTTGAATAAAGGTTTCTGTCCAATGCCACAAACGTACTATAATATTAGACTTATAATTAATCGTTTGCTTGGGTGTAATCCAATCGTCTCCATACTGAAATGCTAAATATTTATCCACTTCAGCAGGCACATTTAGTTGAATTCCCATAAAATCCCACTTAACGGTATTCTGTAAATACTTTTCATGAATAAAATCGGCACCTCCAGTGTGACGGACATCACTACTTATTTTACGTAAAACAAAAACCTTGATATACTCAAAATTTCTTCTAAGATAATACAGCCCTCTCCTTTCGTGTCTAACGAGCTCAAATCCAACTTCTTTTAACAACCACAGTATATCCTTAAAGCGCTCCTCATCCTCTTTGAGAATATAAATATCAAAGACAGGCTTCCATGGTTGAAAATCATCATTACGAACGACACCAATGAGAGTACCAAAAGCAGGTCCCCAATTGATATCTATTTTATCGAGATAAACGGAAAGTATGTGTAGGTTCTCGGTCATAACCTCCTTGTCAATTACTCTATCTCCAAAGTAAAGCAAGTGGCTATTGTACTCCATAAAACCTTTCGAAGTTTTTATTCGAGCCATAAAAATTAAATCTAGAACATAAACAATTTATATTTTCAAAATTTTCTTAAAGATGTTATTTTGGCTTGCTTAACTTATAGCTTTTTCAAGCAATCAAAATCTTGACTTCTTCAACAAAATAGATATTGTAGATTGAAGCACCAAAGCTACCAACTGAACGATAACATTTTACATCAACCATCTTCTTTTTCAAAACACTTTCTTTAAATCTTCCCAAAGCGCCTTGCAAGTAAACGAAAATTATCCAGAAACTTGTATCCTTATACTATTTCCCAGATAGATCATAAGATATATTTTTCTGAAGCAGAACTTCTGTGTCTATTAGCCAGCAGAAAGAGCACGTGGTTTGTCGCATATAAAAGAATCTTTTTTAATCTGAGTACTGTACATAATTATAAGAGTTTCTTAAAATTACAAACATCATAATTCTTAATCAAATTTCATATACACCTTCTTCGGATCGGTAACATAACATTTTTCCCGCGATGAAAAGAATTATTTCATACGAGACTATAGAAAACTTTTTGAAGCGACTTACAAAGTTTCTCTTGGGCTGTTTATTTCCTATAAAATATGGAGAGTTATTCAAAAAGCAGTCATAGCTATAACCAGTCTCTTTGTAGTAGCCGATAAACTAAATTTGTGAAACGTTCAAATTAAAACTAATAGGTTGAACTTGATATAATTCAGTGTAATGATAAATTTAATTATTTTTATTTAATTTTGCTCAATCCCCACTGATAAACCATATTAATCGTAGAAACCTCAACGTTATGCTTCGCTGCAGTTTCAACAATAAATCGCATTCCAAAAGGAATATCTTCTGTAAAATATCTACTCTTGAAATCTGGCAAAAAACCGTTTTCCACTTCGATCATAGGAGAATAGATTCCCTTAAAAGCAGGAATTGTATTCAATTTATCAGTAAGACTTGGAGCGTCATGACTTTCGTAATACTCGAGTATAGGAGGAATGCTGCCCTTATCAACTGGTAATACCTCGAGCAAACGCTGAAACTCATTATCCATCTGGATATAGAGTTCAGATGCCTCTAATGTCCATTCTGAATAAAACTGGGGATTTCGGTCATAAACAATGCCTTCATGCCAACCCTTAAACATTGTATAAAGGCGAGATGTATGAAGTAAGGGATTACTATTAGAAAGACTTACTTCATAATAACTTCTTAGCAATTTTACAGGAGTTTTGAAGAGTTGCTCTATGGTTTGTCGTAAAGCCTCACGATCTTCCACTTGCTCTACTGCAATACTCAATAAAGCTTTATATCCCTTCAATTCAGCCTTATGACCATATTCTATGGTACGACATATGAAAGGTACGCGCTGAAAGCCCAACAAACCAATCTGCTTTGGCAATACCTTGAAAGCTTCGAAGAAAAAGCCAGTGCTTGATACGACTGTACACACCTTAGCTTTTGAGTTGAGATATGGCTTGATCTTCACCAATTCATCATGGATGGCAAAGCCAGGAAGGCAGATGATTACAATATCGGCATCTGCAACAGCTAAGGCAACATTATCTGTAGGATGTACCTCGCCTTTGAAAATTAGACCATTTGGATCGATCACTTCGAGGGTATCAGCCCATCTTTCAGGCTTTCGGGTCAATACCGACACATAGTTATCTTCTTGCACAGCAAGAAAACCAGCTACCACATGTCCAAGATTACCACCACCACAAATACAAATATTCATCATTTGATTAGATCTTTTAATGCCTTGATAAACCTTTCGTTGTCTCCATGATTGCGAACAGAAATGCGCATGTACTTGTCTTTGTCTAGCCCCTTCTTAGCAAGACATGCACTTGCAAGGATGTTATAATTCTTGAGCAGAATAGTGCAAAGATCTTTTGGTTTATATGGAGGCAACACTTCAAGGAAAAAGTAATTTGCCTGACTTGGCATGACATGGATGAAAGGTATTTGCTTAAGTTCTTTCTCAAAGTCCTCACGAGCCTGAATAAACTGGTCACAAGCAATGTGATAATCATCCTTATACTTAGGATAGATCTGCATGAAGAACTCAGCAAACGAATTAATATTCCAAATGCTTACCATCTTTTTCATCTTGGCAATCAATTCAGTGTTAGCACTACAGAGAATACCTAGACGAAGGCCGGGAACGCCATAGCTCTTAGAGATTGACTTCATCACACACATTTGAGGATAAGTCTCCAATAATTCATTATGAAGCCAAGAATTATTTTTATAGCCTACACTGAAATCAACAAAGCTCTCGTCCAGAATAAACTTGATCTTTTGAACTTTTGTCCACTCTGCTAATTTCTTGATCCCATTCATAGAGATAAAGTTACCAGAAGGATTATCTGGATTGATCAGAAGTAATGTATCAACATGATTATTTCCAAAGAATTCGATAAGATCATCTGCGTCATATCGAAACTCTGAATTCTGAGGTACGAAGGTGATAACTTGCTCGTCAGAAATACGATTTGGATATTCTTCAAAAGTTGGGCGAATAACGCCTACTTTACCCTCAAGGTTCTCCATTAGAGCCTTAATAAGTTCAGCAGCACCATTACCAGGAATAATATATTCCTGGTTGATATTCCAACAATCGCTTGCAAGCTTTGAATTAACATTCATACCTGCAGGATATTCTGAAACGAGCGTACGAAAGTTTGCTTCCATCTCGTCAATGATTTTTGAACGGTTGAAATAAGGATTCACCAGATAGCAATAGTCAAGCAATTCTGGATATATCCAAAAGCCACCATAACGGCTATAATATTGTTTCAGGACTTTCTCGTCCTCTGAAATGTTATCCATATATTTTTTTGATTAAACAGTTACTTCTCCTATATTCAATTGTTCGACATATTTATATGTATTCACCTTAATCTCCTCATACCTTTGTTTGAGATGTTGTAGTAAGTATAAAATTTTCGAACGATCAACTTTATAGTTGATATTGTAAAGTCCATCAGGATCTTTCTTCAGGTCATATACTTCTGCCAAATCACCATCCTCAAAATCCTCGTAAATACCTACTTTATATCCTACAATGTAATTTTCGTCTCGCACACTAAGCCACATCCTACGAGCTGTCATGTCTGGACAGCCTGGCCCCATATACTCTGTGGTAACATAATCTTTGATAGGGCGATTAGGATCAAGCATTGAAAATCCTGCAAACTCTTTTGGCTTTTCTAATCCCACAAGATCACATACTGTAGGGAGAATGTCTTTTGAATTCTGATAAGTATCAACTTCAATTCCTTTGAAGCCTGGATGACGAAGCAGTACCGGTATATGATAGCACTCATCATCGAAACAATTTACTCGAGCATTATGAAGCGGATGAAAGGTATAGGAAGAACCATGATCGGATAACACAAGAAGTGTAGTAGTATCCCAAAGTCCGAGTTCTTTTAAACGATTGCAGAACTTTTCGATTTGATAGTCTACGTTTCTTAGAGAGAGAAAGTATAATAAACTGCCTTTAAAATCAGTTCCCAACTCATTCATATAATCGTCAAGCACCTTTATCTCATCATTTAGCAATGCCTTGTCTTGAACATCATAGGTCAGCATAGCAATGTTATTATGAGGTCCATCGGTATAAAGATACATATAGAATGGTTTATCGCTATCCTTAGGTCTTTGCTCAATGAGTTTAAGACCTGTATGGAAAACAGTATATGTACTATTATCGGTTTTCCATCTTATCTTATCCCATCTTTTTAACATCACCTGGAATGGAGTAAGACTCAAAACATAGTTGGTCAAGAATGTGATATGATCTTTATTCTTTGTTTTGAGATACCTACTGATACCAAACATGAGACGCTTGAGTGAGGGTAACTCTCTCAAGCAGTTAGCCTTAAAATTATTCCTTATTGCTTTTTTGAAGAATGTTTTGTTTTCTTCGACAAGCTCATGAAGAAACTCTTTATCGATAATACTAAAAATATGAGTGGGATCTAGAGTTGCTAACACATGATCTAATCCTTTTTTGTTAAAATCAGCAACATAATCAGAAGTATTTTCATCAAATTTCTCGCGTTCTGCTTTTAAAGTCTTGATGGCTGCCTCAAAATCATAATCTTTATTGATCTCGTGAAGAGTCATATTTGCCTCTTCATTATGAGCCATATCATCTAAATACCACTTGAATGCATCAAAAAATAAACGAAGTCTGCTTGTAACTAGAAGCTTTTCTGTTTCTGTGAGTTCACGTTTCTTTGATAATTCGGAATAATACTTGAAAGCGCCTCCCCATTCGCTGGCATAGACAAAACTAGCAGTATAGACTTGATGATCTATATGCTTTCGCATATTCTTTCCATAGAGCCAGAAAGGATAAGTTACACAATACGTCTCATATCCCGCATCATGGAACAATTTAAAATCAGTAATAGGCGAACTATTTTCACGAAAAAGATATCCAAAATCATCTAGACAGTTACGACCAGTGAACAGACTCGTTTTAGCTGCATCGGTATAGGGACCATGTGAATACAACTTACTTGCTGTTAACGATTCATTCTTCAACGAGTCCATAAATGGAGTAGGCGATATTTTGGCACGTGTAGTACCTACTGCTTCCCATGTTACGGAGTCAATGAACAGACTTATAACATTATTTTTCATTGTCTATTTATCTAACGTATAATATTTTACTAACAAATCACCTTCAAATCGAGAGGTATCGAAAGGTAATATATGCATTTGCTTTTGATTAAGAACAAATTCAATTTTTGATGATAACTGCTTAACACTTTCATCGTTGTTATCTTCATTTAAAACTATAAAACCGAGTTCATTTTCATATGGTTCTGATAGAAGCTCTTTATAACAATCGTAGCATTGCATAATCTCCCAGTCTCCAATAGACGAATTAGTTGTAATTACCTTTTTATTCAATGATAGTGCCTCTATGAGTACACCTGGTAGCCCCTCGCTATAAGAAGGTAAAACAAAAACTGTACAATTTTTCATATACTTGTAGGGGTTAGTTTGATGACCGAGAAAAAAGGTTCGGTTAGATATTTTAAGATCCTCAGCAAGCATTATGTAAGTATCAGGTATCTCTTCGACTGAATTTGCTCCTACTAAAACTAGATTAGAGTCTGAATTAACTTGGCTGAATGCCTCCAGTAATCTTTTTATGCCCTTTGTATCATAAAGATGACCAACATATAAAACCACTTTCTTATTAAAAATAAGCTGCTCATCTTTTGTCAGTGGCTCTTGGGATTTACTATTTATATTGTCAAAGTCATGAATATTATAAACCAACTGCACCTCTCTCCCTGTGTGCTTTTGTACATCTCTTTTTGTAGTCTCACTTACCGCATAAAGATAATCAAGGTGAGTAAAAAGAAATTTATAAGAAAGCTTACAAAGAAAATAATTCAGTTTGCTTACATTTTTAGTTTGGTCTAATGGAGCATGAAAAATTCCAATCTTTTTCTCATGAACGCTTGTCAAGATATTGATAGAAGAAACGGATAACAATGAAGAAATTGTTATATCTGGCTGAATACTTTTCTTAAAAGCCCAAACTTTCCATAGCCTAGTTAAATAATTCATTTTATTTCTTGTATTGACCGTACGATCAACCAAAAATAATCCTTCTTCATATGCGTCTAGACCTTCTTTTTCTCTATAAATTGCTAATACAAAAACTTTTGAATCTGAATATTTTTTCAATGCCTTAATAATATTTGCTGTGCAGGAAGCTATTGTACCTTTATTTGAAGGACTTATTATTAATATCTTTTTCATAGGTTTCTTATTTTTTTCTAGATTGTGAATATCTAAATATCCAATAAATAATCAATGACATCCAGAAAGCATATCCAATACCAGATGAACATGTATCAACAGAGCCTCTTAATAACATATAGAAGTGCCAACCAGCTATCGCCGAAAATAAAACAAGTGTAAATGCATCTTTTTGAAGCCAACCAAAAATTTTAATAAAGAAAAAATATATTACAACTGCATAAAAACCACCCCAATACCCCCAAGACACATACAAATCTAGAAAGATTGTACCTGGCATATGAGATGCGTTTTCTAAAAAATCCACACTATTAAGGCCAGAGAAGAGCATAGCATTTATACGTGGCACTGATGGAAACATTTCGACTGGAGATTCGATATTGATACCAAAGTGCGATAGCATATTAACTATTGGTCCTAGGAGCCTATAGAAATAGTGACCAGTGGAGATGAAATACTGATCGCCTAAATACCATTTGTCAATAGAATTAAATGCAATACTTGTCAGTTCTGCCTCAGGCATTTTGAACTCACCAAAGCGTGTTAGACTTAGCGCAATGGCAGCTACAAGTAATAATGCTATAATCGGCACCGAAGATTTAATGAATTTCTTAAAGCTTGAAACAGATGTTATATTTTTATACAAATAAAAAAACACAACGGGCATCAAAGGGAAATACAAGAAAGACCTTACTTGTATAGCTTCAATAATAACAAATACTGTCAATATTGATATGAAAAGCTTAAGATATTTCTTTTTGTATACAAAAACGAAATTAATACATGCAGACAACTGAAAAAAACATTGTGCCCACCCTCCTCCTTTATTATTTGTATTATACTCAATATAATCAATTTCTATAAGGGTGAAATATGTTAATCCCATTGATATCCAATACACAATTTCAATATATAACCAGATTTTTTTATTACTAAGTAGAGCATCAAGTGATACTGTTTTTTTTTCTTTTCTATTAAAAAGAAAATCTGATAATAAAAAACCTCCAACACAGAGCAGCATACTTAACATGTAAGTGTTCTTAATATCTTCACTTACTTGTAGATTCTCTGGAGACAGAGATGAAACAAGCGAAATTATAGTATAATATTCTACAATGATCCATATGAAAACTAGCATATCTTTCTTCCTGAAAGACCTGTAGATTCCATAAAATGCTGCTATTATACTACAAACACCTAATACAATATACATACACTATATTTTTTCAACGAATTCTAATTGTGCTCTTTTGTAATCTTCAGGGATTCCGATATCTATGAAATACCCATTCTGAACAACACCCAATAACTCATGACGAGAGCATTGCGGTTCAAGGACAGCCGTTTCAAAAGAGAATTTCTCACCTAAACCTTCAAAAATTGGAGTATGCTTGCTGATAACATAAACACCACCATTAATAAGTCCCTCTTCACAATAAGCTTTTTCATTGAAGCTAAGGATAGTGTGTGTGTTGGGTTCCACATTAACAGAACCGTAACGCTCAAACTTAGTCATAGGCTTAAGAGCAAGAGTGATTGCCTTTTTGCCAATGACATGAGCATTATACAACTGCATGAGATCGACATCAAAGAATGTATCACCATTCAAAACAAATGCTCGGTCTTCAGTAACTTTATCCAATGCGAGTTTTATACCGCCACCTGTTCCAAGAGGCTGCTCCTCTAGAGTATAATCAAATTCGAATGGAAACTCACTTTTTATTTGATTTATCCATTCGAAAATCACCTCACGAAGATAGCCAACAGAGAGCACTACACGTGACACGGCCTCATATCGGCTAAGATATTTCAAAAGATACCAAAGAAATGGTTTTCCTACAACAGGCGCCATACACTTTGGAACATCTTGAACTTCTGAACGCAAGCGGGTTCCTAAGCCGCCAGCAAGAATAATTACTTCCATATTGTCTTTTTAGAATTTACCCAGTATTCGAATTCGCCGTCTCTTTTCAAAGAATCAACGTCAGCAAAATCAATTCCACAATTCTTCGCAAAATCTCTATCCACATTGCTATCGCCAATCATGAGAGTTGTTGATGGCTCAACATCTGGATGATCATGAAGAATTTCTTTAAACATACCTATTCCAGGCTTTCTGCGAATATCTTCTTCTGTTAAAGCTGTGCAATAGTAGATACCATCAATGCGACCACCAACTTTCTCTATTTCTGCAATCATGTGAGCATGAATGTCAGCAAGATCCTCATCTGTGTATATACCTTTGCTAATACCTCTCTGATTGGTTACAATAAATATATGTTTTACTCTCTTACTCCAATATGCAATAGTTTCAACTACATTTGGAATAAACTCGAATTCATTCCAATTACGTACATAACCTCCAATGATATGAATGTTGATAGTACCATCACGATCAAGTAAAAGCGTATCGTAACTGCTTATATCTATGTTGCTTATTTTCATGTACTAAAAAAATATTCCTCCAACATCAAGCACAAGCAATGATATATGGGGAGATGAAGTTCTTGAATTTTATAGGTCTCCGTTTCGGGCACTCTAATACATACATCTGCAAACTTTGAAAGTTTGCTTTCTTTCATGCCTGTAAGACAAATGACATTCAAACCTCTTGCCTTGGCTGTAATGGCTGCATAGAGTACGTTCATACTGTTGCCAGATGTTGAAATGCCCATGAAACAATCACCTTTCTTCCCATAACCATTCACCTGTTGAGCAAACACAAGTACTGGTTCACTATCATTCATAAATGCAGTTGTGAGTGAAGAGTGTGCTGTAAGAGTGATAGCAGGAAGAGCTCCTTGCAGATTCTGAGCGAGAGTTTCACCCAACTCTAAATCTATTGCCTTCATTGCGTCTGCTTGCTCGGTATATACCTTGCGCTTTAGTTTAAATTCTTTCATTAATTCACTCACTATATGCTCAGAATCAGAAGCAGAGCCTCCATTACCGCATACAAGCAGTTTGCAACCATTAATATATGAATCCTTTAGACATTCGTAGGTTTTGATGATATCATCTTTACATACCAACAACGAAGGATAGCGCTCTATAAGCAAATCAACGTGCTTAAATATTCTATTTCCCATAATGTTTTATTTTAAGATGGTTTCTTTGCGCGGAGAATACTCTGTCGGAGCATAATAAAGAATCTGTGCTCCATCATTTTCAAAATTGAAAGGTACGATCATCAGCTTGTCTAATGCTTTGATTAGATTTACCTGCTTTTCTTTTTCGCAATAAAAGAGCAAAAAGCCCCCACCACCAGCGCCAAGAAGTTTTCCACCAAGAGCTCCTGCCTTAATACCAAGATTGTAAAGTTCGTCAATGCTTCCATTACTAACCTTAGCACCTATCCCTCTCTTCAGTTTCCAAGTTTTATCAAGGAGTTTACCAAATTCATTTAAGCTGATATTTTTGTTTGTAAGAATCTCCTCTGCTTCGTCTACAAGAGCAAGCATATCCAGCAATTGCTGAGTCTTGTCAATCGGCTTCGCAAAAGTGTTTTCCTGAATCTCTGAAGAGAAACGCTGAACACCAGTATAGAAAAGGAGTAGATTTTCGTCAAGTTGCTTCTTGCGATCAGGGCTAATCACAATAGGATGAACAGTAAAGTCGTTATCATGAAAATTGATACGATTCAAACCTCCATATGCAGCAGCAACTTGATCTTGCCAGCCACCATACTCCTGAAGGATGTTACGCTCCACATGAATTGCTTCTTGAGCCAACTGTCTCTTGCTCATCATTTTTCCCTTGAGCGCACAAAATGAGTTGATCATTCCCACAGCAAAAGTGGAACTCGTGCCTAATCCTGTACGTGCAGGAAGATCTCCTTCGTACGTTAAGCGAATCTCGTGAATATTGTGCAAGCGCATACACTCGCGAATTAAAGGATGCTCAATTTCCTCAATATCATTCACACGCTCAAAGCGATTGTGCACCAATTCCGAAATATAAGGATGGAATGGGGGCATGTGGCGTACTACAACATAACAGAATTTATCAAACGTTGTAGAGATTACAGATCCACCATGTTCATTAAAAAATGCAGGCATATCCGTTCCTCCACCAAAGAAAGACATACGAAAAGGGGTATTTGTAATTATCATTATTATGCGTTATAAATTGCAATATATTTTTGAGCTATCTTCTTCCAAGAATATTTTCCATTCTGCTTCCTAATATTGATAGTAATTCGCATTTGGTTAATATTCTCATCACTAGAAAGCATTCTAAGAATATATTCTGTAAGTGCAGTAGAATTTTTGGGAGAAACAACATATCCAGTTTCCCCCTCATCAATCATCTCTGGAAGAGCACCTACCCTTGTTACGATAATTGGGGTATCGAGCGCCAGTACGGAAGCAACAACTCCACTTTGTGTTGCTTCTGTATATGGACAAACAACAAACTTTGAATTCTTAATCAACGTGGATAATTCATCCAACTCAATAAACTTATTAATAAGCGTTACATACTCTCTTTTATCACATTGTGATTTATCAAAATACAGCTTACCACTTCCAGCAATAATGAGCTTCACATTTGGATAGACTTCATGTACTTTATCCATAGCCTCAAGTAAATACTCAATTCCTTTATATGGAGTGATTCTACCATAAAACAAGATGTAATTATCGTATTTTGATTCCTCACCAAAACTATTCATCCATTCCAATAATCCCAAATGCGAAAAGTACACTTTCTTGGAAAGCACTTTGTATAATGAGCAGAACTGATCTTTTGTTTTATCGTTCAGAAGTATAATCTTATTTACAATTGGAAAGATCAGCTTACGTGATAATGTCAGCTTCCAGCTGTATTCTCCTACATGAGGTATCGGGTCATGTACTGTAAGAACATACTTGCTTCTATTCCACAAGACAAAAGGTATGAATGTAAAATACGGAAGATTTATCTGGTGGATTACACTTGGGTGTATATCATTGATGAATGATTGCAAGATTCTAGATATTTGGAATGCCTCAGTAATTGACTTTCTGCTCTTTCGCTGCAGAATATAGGCATTTTGCGTTCCAATGTATTCCCTGATAAAATCTAGCTCACGAAACTCTTCGAAATTATACAAACCTATTTTATCCTTTGGTGAGTCAAAACTGATCAATGTAGACCTTGTCTTCCCATATACTTCTAGTACATAATAAACTTCTACTCCAGATTCCTGAAGTGATTTTAACAAGGGGGCATCCGTATCAGCAAATGATGGAGTTGAAATATAAACTATTTTCATTTCTTTGATTTAAATATTTTTGAGAAAACTATCTTGCTAATCAAATCTTTTTCCTTCTTTGAAAAGGTGAATAAGTAAAATAATACAAGAAGTATAAATACCATGATCACTACCAAGATTAAAATAGTATACCACTGAGGGTAATTGAGCCATTTATAAAAAAAATAGCCTACTGCAACACTTAAAATTGTAGAATAACATATTGAAGAAAAAACTTGAAGAAAAAAGTTTTTTATGTTTAGGCCTATTGTTTTTTCGGCAAGAATGAAGAGAATAGCATAGTCTATCAATCTTACAATAGATAATACAATAAATGCCCAATATAAAGGCAAACCCCAATTAAGCACTAAATATATAGCAGGAAGAGAAAGCAAGATTACAGATGAATCGATGATCTGATATTTTACCATCTTATTATAAGCTTTGAAACCAATATCCAATGGCTTTTGAAATGTCATTATCAAAAGATATATTAGCACAACACGAACAAAGGAGATAGAATTGTCTGGTACTTCATCCAACCATAACGACAGAAGTTGAGGGGCGTAAACAAAGATTGGGGTTGTGGTTATGATAACAAAATAGTAGACAGCTTTGGTTTGAATAAAAGCATGACTCCAAAATGTCTCCTTACTAGCGGTTGCTGCTTCCTGAAATAAAAGTGGTTGGGAAGCTGTCACCACATTTGTCGAGAGCTGAGAAACAGCGCTTTTAACCTGATAAGCTATTGCTCGAACAGCATTGACTGCAACGCCACCAAATATGTTCAGTATTAGATTGGCTCCTTCCTCAACAAGTGAGAAAGCCATACAACCAAAAAAATTCCAACCAGCAAAAGTAGTCAACTCCTTAACAGTCTTTTTATTCCAGACCCTTTTCCTCTTGCACTCTGGGAATTTTTTGGTATAAACTACAGACACATAACGCATTGCGACAGCAATAACTAAGATTAGCAAAGCATAAACGCGAATCTTATTATATGGTAAATATAATAGCAAGAAAATGGCCGCTAATTTTAAAACTGATTCTGCAATAGACACCCAAGCATAAAATTTCATCTTCTCATTAGCAATAACTACTGCATCATAAGGAACAGTAATTATTGAAACTGAAAATGCTAGCACTGAACAATGAAAAACAAATAATGCATCGCCCAATGCCCCCGCAGGAAGAACCATTTTATTATATATATACCAAAGACCTAATATTTCAACTATAATAAGGAAGAAAAGAGATATTCCAAGGTGAATATAAATACTCATGTTAAATATTTCATTTTCTTTTTCAACATTTGCTTTACCCTTCTCATAATTTAAGAATCTTTGAACTGATGCAGCAAATATTCCTTTCATTGAGCTAAAAATAGACACTACGCCTCCCACAAGATTATAAAGGCCATAATTATTCACACCCAATGTCTGCAACAACACTCGAGCTGAGTATATTGCTATAATCATAATAATGACGCTTCTTAAATATAAAAAAACTGTGTTTGCAGCTATTTTCGATGATCTATCTGACATAATATTATTTTTCCACACTTACATTTGAAACCTGACCATCATTGTTCTTTACTTCAACTTTCGAAGCTTTTCCTTCAACAACAAATCTTTCTCTCGAAGATAATCCCACATGATTTCCTATAGTTAAATTTTTGAATATCCAGATAGCTCCACTGTTAATAACCTTATTTGAAGATGCATAGTAATTTTCAACGTTCGCTGAAGCGTTTAATATAGGAGTATTTTTCTTGCAATAGAATGTATTATTAAGGAATATTAACCCATCAACTTTTGTATTACCTTCAATAACGTAAAAAGCATTTGAACGTGTAAAATTGTTGGTTGATCCACTTTCGTCAACATTATTAATAAATGAAATATTACCTTGAATTTCTTTAAAGAGAACAGAGGTACCTTTCGCTGACTTAAAATAACATTGATTAAAATAAACCGATGCGATATTAAGTATATATCCTGTTTTATTTATTCCTCCCTCAAAATAAACAGAAGGATTAGTAGAAGTATTATAGAATTGGCATTGGTTAAAAACCGAACGCGTTAGAGATGTGACCTTCTTTTCTGTTTTCACAAACTTTGATTCCGAAGACGAAGAATTTATGGAAGTAGCATAGTACATTGCAGTGAGCCTCTTTTCTCCAGAATAATGGAATTCACAATTTGTAAAAGTCCATTCTTCACCACCATAATTGTATGCAAAAGCATTAGTTACCTCACCACGAAACACAACATTATTGAAACAATGCTTATTACACTGCTTGTTTATATCTGATCGAGATGCATATAGAAGCGAATTTGGTGCAGATTTCTCATCACCTAAGAATAGTATGTTGGAGAATTGCAAAATCTCTGTACCTGAGATATCAAGTCCATGAGAGTCATTTCCAAAGACAGTAATAGCACAATTATTTTGATGAGAATTACTGACGCCTGAGAATGATGTTCCAGGGCAATATTTATCAGCATAAGAAATATCAGTAATTCTAACAGGCATATCAAATACGAAATTGCGATTCACAAAGAAGTATATAGCATCAAGAGCGGATTGAACTTCTTGAGTATTATCATTAGCATTCATAGTTCCCCACCATGCCATTCGGATGAAATCAGATAAAAACTTACCTCCGAAAGACACATTAGCTTGGAATATTCTACCAAAAGGTGCAACTATCCTAGTATTGGCTCCAACAAGTTTTCCGTTAGAAATTGTACCTCCTTTAAAATTCAATGTAGAACCCTCGGGCACTTGAATAGTGGTGCCCATTAAGTCAAAATCATCATATATGTCATAAATAGTATTTTTTAATATAATTTGCTTCTTCAACGACTTGCCTTTATCTAGTATCACATGATTGGTTCCACCTATAGGGTTATATTGTTTAAACTGCTGGTTTAGCTGATTAGAATCGCAAGCTGTCGAATTAGGAGCAGCAAATAATATTCCCATCACAAATGCAATGGAAGAAAGTATTATTATATTTGGTTTTGAAAGTATTGTATTCAACTTTTTATAAATAAAATAATTATTATAGCACTCTACAAAAAACTAGATTTTTTCAGATGTAAATTTGTTTGTTCTAGATTCTAGAACGAGTATTATTAATGTAAACACCTAAACATATTTTCGCTACACGTAACTATCTTTAAATAAGCATCATTATTGAAGTCGTAATTATAAGTTAACACATGATATTAAAAAATAATATAATATTACATTTCATAAAGTAGTGTTTGCAATTAATACGAATTTATTCATATAATTTCATACATGTAAAAAAAAACATTTACTATAAAGTTGCTCCTGCTCCGACTACAGCTTCTACACCCACAGTTTCCGTCTCCACTCCCACCTTCTTTTTCAAATCCAGCACCTCAAACTTCGAGTTCTTGGATATGTATTCCGGTACAAGTTCCTTCATCAAGCCTACTGTTTCCATCACCTCCACACCACGAGATAGTACTTCGAAATGATCGAATGCAGGGAGAATCTCTCCGTAAGGATACTTGCGAACTTTGGCTACCATGATTTTTTTATTGGAAGTAGGGATGGTGTTCTCTTCATCACTCAAAACTTCCTCGTAAAGTTTCTCACCGGGACGAAGACCTGTGAATTCTATCTTAATGTCTTCTCCGGGTTTGTATCCGGCAAGTTCTATCATACGGGTGGCTAGATCGACAATCTTAACAGGCTCGCCCATCTCAAAGACGAAGATCTCATTTCCGTGTCCCATCGTTCCGGCTTCCATCACCAAACGACAAGCTTCAGGGATAGTCATGAAGAAACGGATGATATCGGGATGGGTAACAGTGACCGGTCCACCATTTTCTATCTGTTCTCTGAAATGTGGAATAACGGATCCGTTACTTCCCAATACATTACCAAAACGGGTGGTGATGAACTTAGTCTTTCCATTTACCTTGCCTTCACGGATCGCACAACCTAAGCTCTGTACATAAATCTCTGCCAAGCGTTTGGAACAGCCCATCACGTTGGTCGGATTTACGGCCTTATCAGTTGAGATCATGATCATCTTTTCGGCTCCATACTCTACTGCCATATCGGCTACCTGACGCGAACCGATCACATTGACAAGAACGGCTTCACACGGGTTCTCTTCCATCAAAGGTACATGTTTATAGGCAGCTGCATGAAAGACGATCTGCGGATGATACTGTTCGAAAACCATACGGATACGGTCTTTCAAACGGACATCTCCGATGACCGGTACGAAATCGAGCTCGGGATAGTTCTTCTCAAACTCTAAACGAACATTATGTAATGGGGTTTCAGCTGAATCGAACATGATGAGTTTTTGGATACCCATACCTGCCAACTGGCGGCATAGCTCACTTCCGATGCTTCCGGCTGCTCCTGTTACCAGGATCACCTTACCGCTAAACTCGGATACTACATTCTTCATGTTGATGTTGATCTCTTCGCGTCCTAGCAAATCTTCAATACGGATAGGACGGATGAACTGACGGAAGGTTCCGTTATTGTCGGCTTCGCTGATAGAAGGAGCAATCAAGGCTTTGATCCCTGCTTCTTTGCAATAAGCCAACAGACGGTCTTCTTCTTCTATCAACAGTTCCTTATTTCCAAACAAAATTCCTTCGATCTTATGCTTGGCTGCAATAGCACTAAAGCGTTTTTGATTGCTGAATGTATAGATAGGTAGATCGGATAAACGACGGTAATCACTATGCTTGCCATAGTAGCAGAAACCGACTACTTTATAGTGCTCACTGTTACGCAAACGGAGGCGCAAACCTACAGTCCGTTCGTCGGTACCACAGATAAGAATACGTGCTGCAGTATGAGTCTTGCAAAAATAGCCTAATAGTGATTCGTAGACAATGATCATTAACACACGAAGGAATACCATCAAGGCAAGAGTAACCAAAAAGTCGAAGAATACATAAACTACATCCTGACTATTGTATAGGTTATCTTCTCTCAGCAAGAAAATATACAGAGAGATTCCAAGAGCTTTAACCAAAGTTACACAAGTAACTCTCCAAAGGTCTTTGACTTCGGAATATCGAATGGTGTTACGGTAGGATCGGAAGATAAATGAACCGGCAAGTGCGAAGAGGGTGGAAAAAACAAGCAACTCACAGAGTGAGCGTGGTTCCCATGTGGCTCCAATGATATGGTGAATGCCGATATATGTTATGAAAGTACTAAAGATCGCAATGGCGATGTCGATTCCTAAAATTATCCAATAACTGAGGAAGTTACGGCTAATGTAGTGGATAAACTTTTCAAGTTTCTGTTCCATCTTAGTATACAAATTTAAATTTCATAGTCAATCTCATTTTCTCAGGGGTTTAGGGGGTTGTTGTGTGTCTTTTTTATTTTTAGCAGCTACTTTTCCACGAGTCGCTCAACGTTTTCCATGGGCATATCAACACATGCACAGCCTAACATGTTCACGCGAACCGCGACTTTCTGCCTCCCCTCTACGAGAATAAGTTCGCCGGTGAGTCCGGCCAACGGACCTTTCGTCACTCGAACCATCTCTCCCGAACGTAACGAACAGTCGCACATGTTCACACTCTCTTCCGAATGACCCACCATAAATTTGAAGCGAGTCATCTGTTCGTCCGGAATCACTGCAGGGGTGCTCTCTCCTCGTAACACCATGTAACGGCTTACTGAGCTAAGCGTTAATACCTCTTTTCGTTGTGTTGTGTCTACATATACAAAGATCATCGAGGGGATCAAGACGCGTTCAATCGTCTTTTTACGATCACTCCACTGACGTATCTCTTTTTGAATAGGAAGATAGTTCTCAATGCCCATCTTGGTGAGGAGCTCACTTGTCTTCTTTTCTCTGTTCGTTCCAACATAAGCAACTAACCAACGTTTGACCAGCTGAATGGTCGGCTTAGAGCGCACTACGTGATCGCTTGTCCCAGTGGATAGCTTGCTTTTCGTTAAATTGTCTTCAACTTTTTCCATTGAATTTTCTATTTACAATCTCAACTTGATAATCTATAAGGGTTATCAAATTTTATTGCGGCACAAAGATATATAATTTTATTCGTAAAAATAAAAAGTATATATTAAAAAATTATTTCCCATTCTTAAATACTGTACACCAACATTTTGAAGAAAAACGGAATGTTTAGCTATCAAAATGATCGCAGCACAGCAACAAACAGTCATTATTGTTTGTAAATAATAACTATAATCAAATACTGAGTCAGAATTGACAACAAAAACATTGTAATTATTATTCATTAAACCACACAAGAAAAAACTTCATTTGTCTGTTTTACACGCAGATAGATTCTTTACGGATCTATAAACAACGTACCGACATGCTGTAAATAGCACCTAAACCCATGACGCATAAATTAAACAACAATAAAATTAGAAAAAAAGTTTTAAATAAAGACACATTTTAACAACACGTAGTTGATAAAACTATACACGATTATTCCGTTTCACCTGTTATGTTTTAAAGTAACAATGGCTGTGGCATTGGCACTCTAACCGATCGTTTCATTTCCTGATTCGAGATCGGCATTACCGTTGATCTGCGGATAAAGCTTCGCATTACTATCGTCGAGCACCACGGTCTCTTTCACGATTGAGATATTCGCTGAAGAATCAAGATGACCGCACTGATGGTTTGCACAAACGCGACTGATACTAAACAACTGAGATAATGATGCTCCATCTTTTTTTTTAAACCCCAAAGCTAATCGTTATTTTCCTGAAAAGCAAGACATTAAGTGCTAACAAACACAATTATAGTACCAAATTCACAATATTTACACGACTAAAGACGAGAGAGTACCGCTACAAAAAAAAGCGAGGGAGTTCGTCACAAATTCCCCCGTTTGTTTGATAGACAGAACCTGCAGAGGCCTCACGGTACCTAACAGATGCAAATTCTATCATTTTAAAAATAGTTTTATAGAAAGCACATTACCCATTCTTTAAAAGAATGAAGTAATTAGCTAAACGGGGCGTATGGTTACCGACAGAACTACTAAGGTAGATAAGGAACGATAATCGTAGTGTGAAGTAAGACATACAACCACCACATTCTCCGAGAGTAAAATTACTACATATTACAAACAAAACAAATTTAAAACAGCTTTTTTTTAAATAAAATGCAAGTTTTATGCATTTTTCAACTATGAAGGCAAGGGTTATTGGCTATGAAGGCAAGGATTACCGATTGGGATAACAAAGCTAACTAACAGGAACGGACGGGTATTAATTCATAGAAAAGTCGGCTACGATCGCTTATACGCCATAGTCGACTTTTCATTCACCACAATTAACCCTAAAAACAATCAACCTTAAACTAATTTACCCGGAAAACACCTAGCCATAAAAATTAACCTGAAAAACAATCAATCTTAAATAATTGAGCAAATTAGAGTAAACGAGAATAAACGAGAGCTAATCAGTCTTAGCTAGAGAAAGCTAGAGAAAGCTAGAGCTAATCAGTTTAAACGAGAGCTAATCAGCCAAAGCTAGAGCTAATTAGTTTTAACGAGA
>Ga0114938_1000194_pt1 | contig 48563 bp, 43 predicted proteins | sample AshMeaBigSpring_FD_88675 | JGI IMG/M metagenome (GOLD analysis project Ga0114938, IMG submission 88675) | Groundwater microbial communities from Big Spring, Nevada to study Microbial Dark Matter (Phase II) - Ash Meadows Big Spring | ecosystem: Environmental > Aquatic > Deep subsurface >...
ATTCGCGGCAAAATACGTAGATGGCAAAAAAGTGTAAAGTCCATTATCGTATTCAGGAGCCAATGAATAGCCATAAACTTCTGCGCCCAATTGTTTTAACCAACAGCAAAGCCAAGCACCCTTAAATCCTGTGTGTCCTGTTACAAAGACTTTTTTATTGTTAAAAGCGGTTGCTAATAATTGATTTATTTCCAAATTTTCCATGCAGCATTATTTTTACTCCATAATTCTTCAAGTTCAATTTTATCCCTCAAAGCGTCCATACATTTCCAAAAACCTTTATGTTGATAAGCAACCAATTGATTGTTGGCGGTTAATTTTTCAAGTGGCTCATCTTCCCACATCGTATCTCTCATGTCTTTATCAAAATAATCAAAAATTTTTGGGCTTAGAACAAAAAAGCCTCCATTAATCCATTTTCCTTCATCTTTTGCTTTTTCTCGAAAAGCATGAACATCGCCTTGTTCATTAATTTCCATTCCTCCAAATCTAGCTTCCATCTGTATAGCAGAAACCGTTGCAATTTTTTTATGTTGTTGATGAAACTTTACCAATTTATTGATGTCAATATTGCTGATGCCATCGCCATAGGTGAGCATAAAATCTTCATTACCCAAGTATTTTCGGACTTGTTGCAATCTTCCGGCAGTTTTAGTGTTTAAACCTGTATCAACTAATGTAACTTTAAAATTATCAGATTTTGTACCCAATACTTCCATTTGATTATTGGCTAAATCAATCGTTATATCTGAATTATGTAAAAAATAATTCATGAAATACTCTTTGATAACGTATCCTTTGTAACCCAAGCAAATAATAAAATCGTTATAACCATAGTGCGCATATATTTTCATAATATGCCATAAAATGGGTTTTCCTCCAATTTCTACCATCGGTTTGGGTCGTATATCTGTTTCCTCTGAAATTCTTGTGCCGAGTCCTCCAGCAAAAATGACAACTTTCATTATTTTAATAATTTTAAAGGCCTCCAAAGCTAAACATCATTTTCGAGTTGTATAAAAAGATTAAACAATTTTTTTAGATTTTGACATTCGTATTTATGGTATGTTTATTTTTGTGTCAATTAAATACTAATCAGCATGAAAAATCTATTTCTCATATCCATCTGTTACATTATTTCAACCGTTGTAACTTTTGGTCAGCAATGTGGAACATTTTTACAGGTCAATTCTACAAAGTCGGGTTGTCGGATTGGCGATTTGGATATTGTTGGCAATACGCTCACTATCGAGGCTATTTTTAGCCGAACGGCAGCTTATGACCCATCTGATGTAGGCTTCGGCGGTGGGGATTTGGTATCGAAACACCAAGATCCGACAAATGTAAATTATTTGTTACGCCCAAACAGTGCTTCTATCACAACTACAAAAGGTTTCTTTTCTGTGAAAGCCAATTGTAATGTGGAATTAAATAAAACGTATCATGTAGCAATGGTATACGATGGTAAATTTCTAAAACTATATCGTAATGGTTTTTTGATGGGACAAGTGCCTGCAAGTGGTAATTTAATAAACAATGATTATATTACTACCATAGGTGCCACCGCTGATTTGTCAACTATCTATCCATCTGATTTCATTGGTTATATTAATGAAGTGCGAATTTGGACAGTGCCAAGAACACAAGCGCAGATTCAACAATATTTGAGTAGTGCGTTACCTACACCGGATGCACAAATTGGTTTACAAGCATATTATCAATTCAATAATCTTTTAAACAAACAGGGTAATACCGCTTGGGATGCTACTTTGTTGGGTAACGCTTCATCAAACAAGAGCAATGCGTCTTGCAGATTTTATGTTGCTGATTCTTGTTCCCTTTCTTTGAATGATGGTCTCGTTGCTTTTTATCCTTTTAGCGGCAATGCAGGCGATTCTAGTGGAAATGGAAATCATCCTGTATTTAATAACGCTCAACTAACAAAAAATCGTTTTGGGGTGGTTGGAAAAGCTTATTTATTTGATGGTTCATCAACTTATATGCGCATTCCAAATAGTTCAACTCTTTCATTAGCTAAAACAATTTCTATTTGTGCATGGATTAGAGTTGATGGATTTTACAAAGGGGTTTGTGCAGGCAATCGACCAATCATGAAAGGAATAGATGATCGAAATACAGGTAACTACGCAATCAATTTTCAGCAAGTTAACAATACTTGTTCTGGTTTTATTGATTCTACTAATGAACAGTTTTATGGAATTGTAGGTGGTAATGCAACAGTTGCCCCTATCAATAAAAATGTATGGTATTTTGTTGTTTTGACTTACGATGGACTAGCAGAGAGGATGTATGTTAATAATAAGTTAAGTTATTCGCAAGCTGCTACTGTGGCAAGTTTTTCAAATACTGCTGACTTGTATTTTGGGAAAATGAATAATGCTTCATTCCCATATTGGTTTAAAGGTGCATTAGACGATATTAGAATTTATAATCGAGCTATTTCGGTTAGTGAAATTGATTCTTTATACAGAGAATCAGATACTTTACCTTTGAATATATGTGGAATAGGAAATAAATCATTTACGCTGCGTGGAAGCTTAGGAGATAGTCGCTTTGCTGCTTCCGTTGTAGATAATTTATACCTTAGTAGTTATACTGGTCAGGGAGAAATTGATTTGTATGCATGGACGGCAAATAGTGCTGGAGTTCCTTTATATAATGCTCGAACACTTCTTAAATATGATATTGGTGAAATTCCTACAAATGCAATACTTAGTAGTGCGAAGCTATATCTCTATGCCAAAATTGACGGCGCTGCTAACGGTGTAAAAGGGCAGCCAACTTATGGTTCTAATAATACGGGTTTATTACAAAAAATTACTAGTCCATGGAGTTTAACAGGTGTTAATATTAATAACCTACCTTCTGTGAGTAGTTCGTCAGTTGTATTACCGCAAAGCACAAATACCGCACAAGATTATGTAGTTGATATTACGGATTATGCGCAAAGTTGGGTTGTGAATCCTACTTCAAACTATGGCATGATGTTACGTATGCAAACAGAGAACAATCCCTACAATTCCCTTATTTTCGAATCAGGTGCAGCTACGGATACTACCAAACGCCCGCGTTTAGAAATTTGTTATACCCTGCCCGATGTATTGCCAGCTACATTAACTTCTTTCGATGTTGCCTACAAATTGGGTCAATTTGCAGAGATTCAATTTGCAACTACTAATGAGGTAAACTTGGCAACAATTCAAGTAGAAAAAAGTATTGATGGCAAATTCTTTACCCCTCTAGCTTCAGTAGCAGCTTTAGGTGGCGCTTCACAACAATATCAAGTGAAAGATGCCGCACCTACTAATGGTAGCTACTACAGATTAAAATTGATTAATGCGGATGGTTCTTTTGTGTATAGCTCAGTTGCTAAGTTGGTATTGTCTGCCCAAGAAAGATTGGTTCGTTTGCAACCCAATCCTATTGTAGGAGCTCAGCCTTTAGTTGTAACCATTACCAATACCAAAGATGAAGTGGGTGCCTATAGATTGTACAACTTTTCGGGTAAGTTAATTGCCGAAAAGAAAATTAATTTGCAAAAAGGCATTAATACGTTCCAAATTGGTGAACTAGCAACCGCTGTTTCTGGTACATACCATTTGCAAATTGTTTCTGCTAATCAAAACGTCAACAAGAAAGTTGTGAAAGTTGATTAGTTTACTACTAATCCAATTGGTATCAAAAAAGCCGTTCTTTCGAGCGGCTTTTTTGATGTTAGTAAGGTCATCCTCTGTTCTTTGCAATACTTTTGTTTCACAATTTTGTTTTTAATCGCTATTCTGTTGTATGAAATTAACCTTGTTGTCCGTTGGTAAAGCACACGATGCTGCCTATGCTACTGCCATTGCCGATTTTACAAAACGGCTGAATAAATATATGGCGGCCGATTGGGTATGTATAGCCGCACCCAAAAATGCCGCAGCTATGTCAATTGTTGATTTAAAAAAAGCGGAAGGACAAGCTATCATGCAGCATGTTGATAAAACAGATTTTTTAGTATTACTAGATGAAAGAGGCAAGCAAATGTCATCTGTAGAATTAGCAGCATTCATACAACAAAAAGCCAATGAAAGTTGTAAGAAAATGATTTTCTTAATAGGTGGTGCATTTGGTGTTGACGAAACGGTACAACAAAGGGCAAATTTTACATGGTGTTTATCCAAATTGGTATTCCCTCATATGTTGGTTCGTCTTGTTTTGGCGGAACAGTTGTATCGTTCATTTACCATTATTAATAACGAAAAATACCATCATGTATAAGTATATTGAATAGTTGTAAAAGCAAAACTATATAACGTACTTTACAACTAGGCAGGCAATTGCATAAACACAAGTTGCCAAAAAAATGCCTTTGCCGGTATCGTCTTTATTGGTATTTACATATGCAGTAAACAAAACGGCATTTGCCATGAGCGACACACTTAATACTGCTGTTAACAAAGTTTTCCAAATAGCTAAATAATGCAGAAATTCCAAAAAAGTGAGCCTGCTGAACCTTGCAAAATAAAAAACAATCAAACCAATGATAGGACCCAAAAATCCGAGCGCTAGACCCCAGCCAAGGCTGTCTTTTTTATAAAACATAATTAAAAATTATAAATATTTTCTAGTTGCTTTTTTTGTTCATAGTTGGTTAAGTCAAATTGTACAGGTACAATGCTTATATAATTGTTGCTTAAAGCCCATACATCCGTGTCGGCACCTTCATCAAAGTTGATAAACTCTCCGGTCAACCAATAATAATTTTTGTCGTGAGGGTCTTTTCGTACATCAAATTTTTCCTGATATTTAGCGTAAGCTTGCCTACATATCTTAATCCCTTTTATGGGTTCTGCACTTTTGGCGGGGATGTTCACATTCAGCAACAAATGTTTGTCTGCCGGTTTGCTCAATATTTCGGTTACAATTAATGTAACATATTTTTTGGCTTCAGATAAGTCGGCTTGTAGGCTGTAGTCTAAAATACTAAAACCTGCAGATGGTATGCTTTCAATGGCAGCTTCCATAGCCGCGCTCATAGTTCCGCTGTAAATTACGTTGATGCTATGATTGGCGCCGTGATTAATGCCACTGAGGCAAATATCTGGTTTTGCATGTAGTACTTGGTCAACTGCAATTTTTACACAGTCTACAGGCGTGCCACTACACGTATAGGCTTCTACATCTTTACCCAATAAATTGCTTTTTGCCAAACGTAATGGTTGTCCTAGTGTAATTGCATGTCCCATGCCACTTTGGGGTTTGTCGGGTGCTACTACCACCACTCTTCCTAAATGTTTTACGGCATCAACTAGTGCCGCTATACCCGGTGCAGCTATGCTGTCGTCGTTGGTTATTAAAATTACTTTTTCTTTTTCACTGCTTGTTGTCATAATAGTAATTTAATTCAAGTTGAAATGCAACTATAAACAAAATAAAATGATTTGCAAATACTTTTCTTTCTGTTTACGTGTTAAATCTGGTTGGATGCTTTTTTAGCCAAGTATGATTGTTGGGTAGAGATATATAGATTGATTTTATAAGTTATTCATAGGTGTTGGTTATGAATAGCAAAGGGTTACCTTTTGAAAAATGGGGTATTAAATAATAAATTTAAAATTCATAAAATGATACAAAAGTCATATCTAAAAACCAAAAACACAGTAAAAGTTAAATTTTCAGTAAAGCCCGAGTTTGCCTCAAACGTGGCAGTTTTAGGTTTAAATGGAGATTGGGACAATGCAATTGTATTAACGAAGAAAAAAGATGGCTCTTTTGTTGGTGAGGTAAGTTTGGAAAAAGAAAGTCGTCACGAATTTAAATATTTGATAGATGGAGAACTTTGGCTCAATGAAGCTGAAGCTGATAGCGAAGTGGAAAATGCTTTCGGAGGTACTAACAGTGTATTGATTGTATAATGATGTGGTAAGCGTGTATTGTCGCATTTTTTTATAGAGCATTTCTTTAAATAGTTATATCTCCTTCCTTACAAAAATGGTTTCTTTATAACGTATTGTGTCCGCAATGGATAAATTATCATGTGCAAACGGGTATAAGCTAACAATACAACTAATTTTGTAATTGTTGGATGATAACATCTGCCACACGTTCTCCATCCATAGCTGCACTTACAATGCCGCCCGCATATCCTGCTCCTTCACCACATGGGAATAGATTCGCAACTTGTGGATGCTGTAGCGTATCGGGGGTTCTTGGTATGCGTACTGGAGAAGATGTTCTGCTTTCCGTTGCCACAAGTAGTGCTTCATTGGTATAATATCCTTTCATTTTATTGCCAAAGGCTTTTAAACCTTGTTGCAATGTTGTAACGATAAAACTTGGAAGAACATTGGTTAAGGCACTCGATTGTACTCCCGGTAAGTAGCTGCAATCGGGCATGTTGGTGGATACTTTGTTGTTACAAAAATCAACCATCCTTTGAGCAGGGGCAACAAGATTACCGCCACCTTCCGAAAATGCGCGCTGTTCTATTGCCGCTTGGAATTGCATTAGGGTTAATGGGGTTGCAATTGCTGATTTTTTTTTGTTGTGGTTATCTTGGTTTTTGAAATAATGTATAGCATCATCCATACTAACAGTAACCACCATGCCACTATTGGCAAAAGGATTGTTGCGTTTGGAGGGACTCCATCCGTTCACTACTAGTTCGTTAGGATTAGTGGCTGCCGGTGCAATAATGCCGCCGGGGCACATACAAAAACTGAATACCCCCCTTCCATTAGCTTGGTGTACAAGGCTGTAGGATGCGGGTGGCAAATAAGTCATTGCACCTTCATTGCTACAATGGTATTGAATATTATTAATTATATTTTGTGGATGTTCTATTCTAATGCCAAGTGCAAAGGGTTTTGCTTCGATCAATATTTGCTTTTCGTGCAGTAATTCAAATATGTCTCTTGCCGAATGACCGGTTGCTAAAATGACGGCATCTGCAAAAAGCTGTTCGCCATGCTGTGTTGAAATACCAATTGCACGGTTATCTTTCAAAATAAGGTTCGTCATTTTTGTTTCAAACAACACAATACCTCCATGTCCAATAATCGCTTCCCGCATATTGGTAATAATATGGGGTAATTTGTTGGTGCCGATATGTGGGTGCGACTCAAATAAAATTTGTTCAGAAGCACCAAATTGAACAAACAAGTTTAATATTCTATTGATATCACCTCGTTTATTGCTGCGTGTGTATAGTTTACCATCGCTATAAGTGCCCGCGCCCCCTTCTCCAAAACAATAATTGCTTTCAGGATTCACACTGCCTTGTTTGTTTAATGCAGCTAAATCGCGCCTTCTAGACCTAATATCTTTGCCTCTTTCAACAATAATAGGCTGTATGCCATGCTCCAATAATTTAAGTGCTGCAAACAAGCCTGCGGGGCCGGCACCAACAATAATCACTTTTGGTGACTGTGGTTTTAGTGGCTGAAAAGAAATGTGTTTTATCTTTCTTTCTTCAAAGGGTTCATTAATATACACCTGAAAGGTAATGTTGAACCATATTTGCGATCTGCTACGTGCGTCGATGGATTGCTTAAGTTTGTAAAAGCCTGTAATAGCCGATTCAGGATAGCCAAGCGTTTCCGCAATAATGGCTCTTAACTGTATTGGATTGTTGTGCTGCGACGGTGTAAGCTGTAATTGGATACTCTGTTGCATAATAGATAGGTATTTATCCTATGATATTGTAATCAACTTTAATAAATGATTATATAAGCTCCTGTTTAACTAAAAAGGTAGGTCGTCCACAGCATCAGATGCGGGAGGAATTGCACTAAAGTTATTGGTAGGAGGTGGAGGAGCTTGTTGACCAAGTTTTACGGTTTCCATGCGCCAAGCATCCAAATTTGTGATGTAGTTTTCTCTGCCGTCTTTTACCCATTTGGTCCCTTTAATATTAAATTGCACTTTAACATCATCGCCAATAGCAAAACGGTCGGGCATGGCTGTTTTATCTTGTACACATTGAAATTTTATATAGTTTACAATGGGTCTTCCGCCAATTTCTTCACTTTTTTCAATTACAAATTCCCTTGTTTTAAAGGTGGCAGACCGTTGTACTTCTTCAAATTTGGCAACTAGCTTGCCGGTAATTTCAAAACTCATGTGTCAATTATATTAGCCGACAAAAATAGGCTTTTGCGCATTGCTGTGATTGAAATTTTTTACTTGTAGCCAGGACGGTAATTTATTTTTGAATTTGCTTATTTGGTCAGCTTTTTCAAACTTAAAAGTTGTACTTTAACTGTACGAAAAATGATAAAAGGTATCTTTTTTAAACATTATTTTTAATATTTTGAATTGATAAACATGATGAAAGTCAAAATTTTGCTCTCGTTTGTTGTGGTGGTACAATTGTCGTTGGGTTCCATTGCACAAAAAGTAGCAGTTGCTTCCGATGTGTATCGAATTAGCAGTAACGGAAATGTAGATAGTGGTTTGTATAAATTATTGAGGCCTTATGCAGATAGTATTGGTAAAACAATGAATAAGGTAATTGGTTTTTCTGCCAACGGCATGACCAAAAAACAGCCGGAAAGTGGGTTGGGAAATTTTATGGCAGATTGTATGAAAGCAATGGCCGAAAAAAAGTTTGATACAAAAGTAGATGCTGCTTTTGTTAACTATGGAGGCATAAGATCCTATTTGCCCAAAGGCGAAGTTACTGTTGGCAAAATTTTTGAAATAATGCCCTTCGATAACCTAATAGTATTGCAAGTTGTTCCGGGCGACACATTACAAGCCTTTTTAAATAGGGTTGCAGAAAAAGGGGGATGGCCAATAAGTGGTATTAGTATGGGTATTAAAGAGAAAAAAGCGGTTAATGTAATCGTTAATAATGAGCCTTTGCAGTCTGGTAAAATGTATGTAATAGCAAATTCTGATTATATAGCTAACGGCGGTGATGATTGTTTTATGCTCAAAAAAATTCCTACACTCAATAGAGGGTATCTTTTGCGCGATGCGCTTATTACCTACGTAGAAAATTATACCCAATCAGGACAGTCAATCGACGCAAATTCACAAAATAGAGTTGTATATGCAAGATAAAAACACACGCAGAATATTTATCAAACAGTCGGCTCTTTGTGCGGGAGCTTTTTTAACAGCCTCATTGCCTTCATTTGGCGCTATTGACGAATGGGCAGATGCGCATACACTTACCATTTTACATACAAATGATGTGCACAGCCGTTTGGAGCCATTTCCAATGGATGGAAGTAAAAACCAAGGCATGGGAGGAGTCGCTGCTAGAGCTGCTGTTATTGCTCAAGTGCGGCAGGAAGTAGAACATGTGTTGTTATTAGATGCAGGCGATATATTCCAAGGAACCCCGTACTTTAATGTGTACAAAGGGGAGCCAGAAATAAAAGCCATGAGTATGATGCAATACGATGCGTGTACCATGGGAAACCACGATTTTGATGGCGGAATTGATAATTTTGGAACACAATTGCAGCATGCTACTTTTCAAGTGCTTGTAGCCAATTATGATTTTACCAATACCACTTTGGCTCAGAAAGTTTTGCCATATAAAATTTTTAAAAAAGGAAAAATAAAAGTAGGAGTGTTTGGTATCGGCATTGAATTACAAGGGCTGGTGCCTGAGATTTTGAGCGGTGCTACCAAGTATTTAGACCCAATTACAGTAGCTAATCAAACAGCAGAACAACTTTATCAACAAGGGTGCGACTTAATTATTTGTTTATCGCATTTGGGAGATAAATACGACAATGATAAAGTGAGCGATGAAGTGTTGGCACAATCCACTAAAAATATTGATTTAATTATTGGAGGACATACACATCGTTTTTTCTCTATGCCTAAAGTATATAAAAATCAATCTGGAGGCGATACATTGGTAAATCAGGTTGGTTGGGCAGGTATTAATTTGGGTAGAATTGATTTTACATTTTCTGCAATTGGTAAGAGAAAAAAAGCAGAATCAAGGCTGTTAGAAGTACGGAAAAAATAAGTGAATAAAAAGTTTTTTTTAAAGAAATATTGCGTCATATTCGCAGTCCGATACAAGTTTTGCACATTTGTGGATTACCTTGTTTGTTGATATCCTGAGAAAGCCGACCAAAACTATTAATCATTTTATTTTACATAAGTTCATTTTATAATCATGGCTACAATTGTTGCTAAAACTGCGGAGAGTGTTTGGAAAAATTGCCTTGCTATTATTAAAGATATTGTAGAATGGCAGCACTTCAAAACTTGGTTCGAGCCCATTAAACCTGTAGAACTAAAGGTAAATGTATTGATGATACAAGTACCAAGTCAGTTTTTCTACGAATATTTGGAAGAGCACTACGTAAATTTATTGGCCAAAACGTTAAAGCGCGAATTGGGCAAAGAAGCAAGGTTGGAATATCGCATCATGGTTGATAGCGGCAATGGTCGTAATGGTAGTATGGATTTGCCTACGCACGGTCCTAAAACTGTTAGTAACAATGAAATGAATTTCCCATTGGTGATTGATAATCCTGTGAAAAATCCATTCGTTATTCCAGGATTGAAGAAAATGCAAATCGATCCTCAGCTCAATCATATTTATACATTCGACAGCTTTATTGAAGGAGAATGTAATAGAGTAGCCCGTAGAGCAGGCAAAACAGTTGCAGAAAAACCTGGTGCCAATTCGTTTAATCCGCTCGTTATTTATGGAGGTGTAGGATTGGGTAAAACTCACTTGGCGCAAGCAATTGGCAACGAAGTAAAGCGCAGTAACCCTGGTAAAGTGGTGCTATATGTAAGTAGCGAAAAGTTCATTAATCAATTTCAGGACCATAGTCGCAATAATGCAATCAACGATTTTATTCACTTTTATCAATTGATAGATGTACTAATAATTGACGATGTGCAATTTTTTAGCCGAGCCGAGAAAAGCCAAGATGCTTTCTTTGCTATTTTCAATCATTTGCACCAAAGTGGTAAGCAGCTTGTATTAACGAGTGATAAATCACCTAAAGATTTAGAAGGTCTTCAAGAGCGTTTGTTAAGCAGATTCAGATGGGGGTTAAGTGCCGATATCCAATTGCCCGATTATGAAACACGCATCGAGATTTTGGAAAGAAAAATGAAGAACGATGGCTTGGATATGAGCAAAGAAGTGGTTAAATATGTTGCTTATAATATCAGTACCAATGTGCGAGAGTTAGAAGGTGCATTAATTTCTTTGCTAGCGCAATCTTCCTTAAATAAAAAGGAAATAGATTTAGAACTTGCTAAGAAAGTTTTAAGAAACTTTGTTAAAACAAGTACCAAAGAAATAACGATTGATGCCATACAAAAAATGGTATGCGAATTTTTTTCAGTGAGTTATGATAAGTTGCTACAAAAAACACGCAAAAGAGAAATTGTACAGGCTCGTCAAATAACCATGTATTTAGCCAAATCATTTACCAAAAATAGTTTGAAAACTATTGGCGAACATTTTGGAGGGAGGGATCATACCACTGTTATTCACTCTTGCCAAACCGTGAAAGATTTGATGGATACCGATTCTATTTTCAGAGAAAATGTAATGGAGTTGACCCAAAAAGTGCAATTGGCGGCAATGTAAGTTGACTCTAAATGAATAAAAAAATAAGCCGAACAGACCCATACTCCGTTCGGCTTATTTTTTTATTTAAAATTTGTTGTAAAATATGTTGGCTATTTAAAAAACAACTCTTATATTTGCATCCCTTTTACGAGAGGATGTTGGCTAACAACAAGCCCGGTGAGGTGGATGAGTGGCTGAAATCAGTAGTTTGCTAAACTGCCGTACGGGTTAAACTGTACCGCGGGTTCGAATCCCGCCCTCACCGCAAAAATCGCTTTCCGAAGCGATTTTTGTTATCAGCAAACGGCACGGGAAGTAGCGCAGGCCGGTAGCGCACCTGGTTTGGGACCAGGGGGTCGCAGGTTCGAATCCTGTCTTCCCGACAAATTTTAAAGTCATTCAGTAATGAATGGCTTTTTTGTTTTTAGGATATTCTTAGAGATTAGATTAAAAAAGTGAGGATTTCGACCAATTAAGCATACAGTTTCGTCATTCTAAATAGGAAGAAGGTGTAATTTTTTACTCCTCTAAATTGCGCTCTAAATGCTTTGATTTTTGAATTAAATGATTCTGCTGCAGCATTAGTACTATGGTTGTCAAAGTAATTTAGTATTGTTTTATGGTGATTGATGATTGTTCTTGATAACGTAATGAAAGCTTTAAATCCTGCTTGTTCTACTTTTTTATGCCATTTTGCTAATCGTGTGAATGCGTAATGCTTTGTCTTTGGTGTGATTAATAATCTAAGATAATTGCTTCGTCAATTGATAAGCCTTTTCAATATTTGGATAGTGTGCAAATAAAATACTTGCACGTTGCTTTTGTTCAATAGTTCGTTTGATTAGGCTTTTGAATACACTTTTTCAGTTCAAAAAAACATGCGCAAAGGCTCAGGAAAAATAATGTCTAAAACTTGGGTGAATGATTCATACATAGTAAGGGCAAAATCATCAATCATCCATAATTTTTGAGCTTGATCTGTGGTTGGTTGGTAGAGAAAAGAAAAAAGCCTCCTCAATTAAGAGGAGGCTTTTGTGATCTGGCTGGGACTCGAACCCAGGACCCTATCATTAAAAGTGATATGCTCTACCAACTGAGCTACCAAATCATCCCGTTTTTTTTAATAACCGCTTGTGTTATTTCGTTTTGGGAGTGCAAAAATAGGGGAAACTATTTTGCTGCCAAATTTTTTTTTGAATTTTTTAAAAATATCTGTTTTTGTAGGAAAAATAACTCGCTTACATTTGTCAAAAATTAGGATTATGTCGGCTTTTTTGAATAAAGTGGTTGTTATTACAGGTGGTAGTGAAGGGATAGGTAGGGCATTGGTAGATATTTTTTTGGCTCAAGGCGCCAAAGTAGCTACGTGTAGCAGGAATTTTGATAAGCTTTATCAATTGCAGTCGGCCAATCCGGGCAAAACACTCCTTACTAAAACAGCCGATATTAGTAAAGAGCAAGATTGTAAAATGTTCATAGCCGCGGTAATACGTACGTATGGTACAATTGATGTATTAATCAACAATGCGGGTATTTCTATGCGTGCATTATTTGAAGAGGTGGAGTTAGATACCATGCGTAAAGTGATGGATACCAATTATTGGGGCACTGTATACTGTACGCAGTTGGCACTTCCGCATATTGTAAAAAATAAAGGCACTATTGTGGCGGTATCTTCTATTGCCGGATACAGAGGGTTGCCCGGTAGGGCTGGGTATAGTGCATCTAAATTTGCAATTCAAGGTTTTATGGAGGGTCTGCGAACAGAATTGTTGAATCAGGGCGTAAATGTAATGTGGGTGTGTCCAGGATTTACTGCATCAAATATTCGCAATGCGGCATTAACAGCAGATGGATCTGCACAGGGATTTACACCGTTGGAGGAAAACAAACTTATGTCGGCAGAAGCGTGTGCACAAATTACCCTAAAGGCCATTTTAAAACGTAAAAGAACACTCATATACACTTGGGAGGATAAACGAACCGTTTGGTTAAACAAAATTTGGCCTTCTATTGCCGATTTTTTGGTGCGGAAGTATTTCTTTAAAAATAATCAGTTGGTGAAATAAAACCGAAGTAATTGCGTTATTAATGGTTACTATGCCCATTGTAACGCTTACTTCTGATATTGGACTGCAAGATTTTGTAGTTGGTGCTATCAAAGGGCAATTGCTATCAGTAAATGCTTTGTTCAATATTGTTGATATTTCGCATTTTCTTTCACATGCCAATTATTTTCAGGCAGCTTACATTTGCAGTAATGCAATCAAGTTTTATCCAGCCAATAGTTTTCATTTAGTGCTCATCAATGTGTTTGAAAATAGCAACAGTCATTTTTTGTTCATCAAGCACGAATCGCAGTTTATTATTTGCCCCGACAATGGTATCGCAACTTTAATCATTGGGAAAATGCCTGCCGAAGTGCTCAAAATTCCTATTGAAACAGGCAGTACATTACTTCAAATTACACATACATTGGCTCGGTTTATTAATGCAGTTCATGTACAAGATTACAGTGCATTTCAAACCACCTATCGTTTCAAGGATATAGTTGAAAAATATCCGCTTCGAGCTACAATTGGTGAAAATTGGATGGAAGGTCAGATATTGTTTATCGATAATTTTGAAAACGTTGTAGTGAATATCACCTTTCAAGAGTTTGAACAGCAACGACGTGGTCGTAGCTTTGGTATAGGCTTTGCTAAGTCCGATGTTATCAATAAACTTAGCAACAATTATGCTTCTGTAACCGACGGCGATTATTTAGCATGGTTCAATAGTGCCGGCTATCTAGAATTGGCCATAAATAAGGGGAATATGGCCGGACTTTTTGGTTTGCAAAACTATAGTGAAAAAATGCAGGAACTTGGTAATCCATCTCAAAACAAATGGTTTTATCAAACCGCTAGGGTGTATTTTGATGTATAGCGACTAAACTTACTTTTGTTGTTTGCTATTAAGCAACTATTTTCGCAATCCATTGCAATGCTTTAATAACACCTTTCATTAAAGCATTCGAAATTACAAATTAGTAAATATACTCAATCAAAAATTATGGCTTACGATGTAATTGTTATTGGTAGCGGTCCCGGTGGCTATCCTGCTGCTATTCGTGCTTCTCAATTAGGCTTTAAAGTAGCTGTTATAGAAAAAGAAAGTTTGGGCGGCGTTTGTTTAAATTGGGGTTGTATACCCACTAAAGCATTGTTGAAAAGTGCACAAGTATACGAATACTTAAAGCATGCATCAGCTTACGGTATCAATGCGACCGGGGTACAGCACGATTTTGGTGGTGTAGTAAAGCGTAGTCGCGGTGTTGCCGATAAAATGAGTAAAGGCGTTCAGTTTTTGATGAAAAAAAATAAAATTGACGTTATCATGGGCTACGGTAAAATCAAGGCGAAAGGACAAGTAGCGGTAACAGCGGCTGATGGCACTCAACAGATAGTGGAAGCCAAACACATCATTATTGCCACAGGCGGTCGTGGTCGTGTATTACCTAATTTGCCTGTGGATGGTAAAAAAATTATTGGCTACCGTGAGGCAATGGTGTTGCCTGAACAACCCAAAAGCATGATTATTGTAGGAAGTGGAGCTATAGGTGTTGAGTTTGCTTATTTCTACAACAGTATGGGGACCAAAGTAACTATTGTAGAATATTTGCCACGCATTGTGCCGGTAGAAGACGAAGATGTATCTAAAGAGTTAGAAAAGAACTATAAGAAAAGCGGTATCGAAATACTGACCAACTCCTCTGTAGAAAGTGTAGATACCACAGGTGCAGGCGTTAAGGCATCTGTAAAAAAACAAGATGGTAGCACCGTAGTGTTAGAAGCCGATGTAGTATTGAGTGCAGTTGGTGTGGTAGCCAATATCGAAAATATTGGATTAGAAGAATTGGGTATTAAAACCGAAAAAGGTAAAGTTATTGTTGATAAATACGGGCAAACCAATGTAGCAGGTATTTACGCTATAGGCGACGCCACTCCAGGTCAGGCATTGGCGCACGTAGCAGGAAAAGAAGCCGTAAATGTGGCCGAGTTTATTGGTTACAACGAAAAGAAATGGCATCATTTACCTGAAGCGATGGATTATGGTAATATACCAGGTTGTACATATTGTACGCCAGAAATTGCTAGTGTTGGCATGACCGAAAAAGCTGCAAAAGAGGCTGGTTATGAAGTAAAGGTGGGTAAGTTTCCATTTGTTGCTAGCGGAAAAGCAAGTGCAGCAGGAGCTACCGAAGGTTTTGTTAAGGTTATTTACGATGCCAAATATGGCGAGTTGCTTGGTGCACACATGATTGGTGCTAATGTAACTGAAATGATTGCAGAAGCTGTTGTGGCTCGTAAATTAGAAACTACCGCTCATGAAATATTAAATGCAGTACATCCGCATCCTACAATGAGCGAGGCATTTAAAGAAGCTACTGCCGCTGCTTATGGAGAAGCAATTGATATTTAGTAATCATTCTTACAATTGTTGCGGAGAATACAATTGTTTTCCGCAACAATTGTAATTTTTTTGCAAAACTATTTTGTAAATTCATACAAGGTGTTTATATTTGCAACCCGTTAACAACGAATGGCTGCGTAGCTCAACTGAATAGAGCATCTGACTACGGATCAGAAGGTTTTAGGTTTGAATCCTAACGCGGTCACATTCAACTAAAAGGTTACATTTTATGTAGCCTTTTTTTATGCCTATTTTTATTTAGCGGTATGCAAAAAGTACCCAAATTTTTCAGTTGTATAGCCCAACAAAAAGTCGGCTGCCCGAAACATTTCGGGCAGCCGACTTTTTGTTGGGTGGTGAATGTTAAAGAAAGTGTAGGATAAGTAAAAATAGATACTATTTATAGTCAAAATTATTACCCATTATTGCTTTGATGTGCATCCTTATCTTGGCCATCCCGAATGTTTTTTTGAACAGTAATACCTCCAAATAAACTCAGTAAAAAAGCGAATGCGTAAAATCCTTTTTCACTAGGTAAAATGGTCGCATTCCATAAACCCACTGAAAGCAATACAATAGACAAAAGTGTAGCAAACCAACAGATACCATAGTACAAATCGGTTACCGGCAATCCCTCAAGCCGATCACGCACACTTTTTTGTAACGATACTACTGCAAACAAACCAAACATGAGTACAGTAAAATAATAGCCTTTTTCGTTGAGCATCATCTGTGCTCGCCACAAGCCAATAATGTAGCCAATAGCTCCTGTCCCAAATGCTATCCATGCCGCTGCCACAAATGCTCCCGAAGGTTTTTGATACATAAACGATTAATTATTGTATAATAAAAATATTCCCGTGTCAAAAGGCGTCCATAAACAGGCTTTTTGTTCGCATGCTTTTAGTCCTCCGTTTGCCCAAGTATTACAAGTTTGTAACAAACTGTACTTGCCTTTTGCTTCGTAAAAAGCATCCGTAATTCCGTAATTGGCCGTTGTGGGAATGTAAATGGGTTTCCCTTCCTTACTAAGCTGCAAACTTTGCTCAATATAGGGTATTAATTTTAAATACTGTTCTTTACTGATGTTTATTTTTTTGCACGAACTGTTTTCTTGCATGTTTTTGTAAAAGGTAGTATGTATTGCGGTTGTGCTTAACGCAAAAGCGGCTCTCAGTGCCACGCGTATCGTTAAATCATTCCAAGTGGGTGTTTCTAAATAAAATCCTTTATCGCCCCATCCAAATGCTAAATATTGATAATTAGCCGAATCTTTAATACCTGTATGTGCAAAGTTAAAATTTGTTGCCCAATTTTTAACACTTGTCTTAATTGGTACCACTAAGTCGGTGTGTACACCATTGGTTTTTATGTAAATAGCAACTTCTTTATTGGTGGCTAGCTTTCCCCCTACCGGAATTCGAGCAAGTACAAATGCACATATGGCATACAACACTATGAAGGCAATAATGTCAATACCAATAAACGCAACAAATTGCAGCGCTTTTTTAGAAGATTGAGTCATAACAAGCAGTACTATTTATATGGCAGCTATACAAATATATATATAGTTACAGTTCCTTTTTTTTCATGCAACCATATTCCTCATTTTTTGTTAAATTACTAAAACAATCACGTTATGGCACATCCCAATTTACCACTTATCGAAGCCCTGCGCATAACTGCACAAAGGTTGCAAAACGGAGCACCTTATGCTTGGGGAAACCATGGCACTTGCAATTGTGGCAATTTATTGCAAGTTGTTACCCAACTTTCTGATAAAGAAATTTTAACCTACGCCCAAACAGGCATTGGCGAATGGACAGAATTGGCGGAAGATTTTTGTCCTGTTACCAATGCGCCCGTAAACCTACTGCTTAGTAAGTTGCAAAATCTTGGTTTAACGCCAACCGATATCCATAACTTGGAATATTTGGAAGATAAAACCGTACTTGCTGCTTTGCCCGGTGGATTTAGATGGCTAAAAAGAAATGTACGTAACGATGTGATTGTATATTTTGAAACGTTTGCACAATTGTTGGAAGACCAACTGATTAGCAGTATCCAATTGCCCGAAAACTTATTTGCAACCAATAACCATATTGTAGCAGCAGCGCTTGCATAACTATTACTAGGGCGTTACCCCTTTGGGGTCGGGCTTTTCACTTTTACTCCTCGCAGCCAACCTTAGCAGGATTGGCTGCTGTGGGGTAACCGTTTCAATCCCTAACGCGATTTTCCCATACGCTCACTTCTCTATTTTTGCAGTTAGAATGTTTTCGTTAAATATGTTTGTATGCTTGGCGTTACAAATTGAAATCCTGCATTTTTTATCTTGTCGCAGTTTACATTAGCACTTTTCAATACTTCTATACTCATTTCTCCCAAAATGAAGTTAAGTATCCATGCAGGCACACTCATGCGAATAAATAAATGCCCCCTAATCTTTTTTGCTAACTCAAGCGTAAGTAGTCTATTGTTTACAGGCTCCGGTGCTACTGCATTGTAAGCGCCATGTAATGCAGTATTTTCTATTGCAAACAAAAACATGTTGCATAAGTCGTGTATACCAATCCAACTGATGACTTGATTGCCATTTCCCAAAATGGCTGCAACGCCCATTTTTATGGGTTTTAAAAACTCTTTTAAAGCACCACCTTCGGGCGATAATACAATGCCGGTACGTAGCCAAACTAGTCTGATACCAAGTTGGGTTACTGGCGCAATACTTGCTTCCCATTGTGCACAAGTATTCCCTAAAAAAGCCGTGTCTGCCAATGCATCTTCTGTAAAACCGTGTTGTTTACTTTCATTGGTATCGGCTCCATACCATCCAATAGCCGAGGCACTAATGACTGCTTTAACATGGTGTTGGGTTGTTTGCAGCGCTTGTACCAATAGCGCACTGCTTTGTGTTCGGCTATTTACAATGTCTTGTTTGCGTTGTTTGGTCCAACGTTTATCGGCTACACCTGCGCCGGCAAGATGTACTATACAATCGGCCTTTGCTATTGCATTCGTGTCAATTTGTTGTTTTTCCACGTTCCAAAGTGCATATTCCAATTGGGGATGCCGGCTTGGTGCCGCTGCAATTTTCCTAGTAAGTATGATTACTTTATATCCTTTTTGCAAGAGCAATGTGGTTAATTGTGTTCCTACAAGTCCGGTTCCACCTGTTATCAATACGGTATACATAATGGGTTGTTTTAGTTGGTTGTGCAAATACTTGAAAGTGGCTCTGTACAAATGTTCTTACTAGCCGGCAATAATTGGCAAATGTACAACGTGGCAATGCGTTTTTTGTTGGGCAAATGTATCAGTAACACCTGTTGCTAGTACGACTAGTATATCTTTTTGAAAGTATGCAATACCTAATTTGTATTTTGCACTCCATAAAGCCCAATTACGGTAGTTAATTTATAAGCATGAAGTATTACATCATTGCCGGAGAAGCAAGTGGCGATTTGCATGGTAGCAATTTAATTAAACAGTTGCATGTACAAGATGCAGCAGCCGATATCCGTTGTTGGGGTGGCGATTTGATGCAGCAAGCAGGTGCAACCTTGGTAAAGCACTATCGCAATTTGGCATTTATGGGCTTTGCGGAGGTAGTCAAAAATTTACCCACCATTTTGCAAAACATTAAGCTATGCAAAGCCGATATTGCTACTTATCGCCCCGATGTGTTGATACTGATCGACTATCCGGGTTTTAACTTACGGATAGCCAAATGGGCAAAACAAAATGGACTTCGTGTTATTTATTATATATCGCCACAGGTATGGGCATGGAAAGCCAATAGAGTAGTTAGTATGAAACAATGCATAGATGTGATGCTTGTAATACTCCCATTTGAAAAAGCCTATTTTGCAGACAAATGGAATTGGCCGGTTACATATGTTGGACACCCTTTGGTAGAAGTGGTGGATGCTTGTTTAAACGAACCCTTGCAACCCTTGCCGGCATTACTAGCCAATCCGTTGCCAGTGATTGCACTTTTGCCGGGTAGCCGTAAACAAGAAATTGCCAAAAAGTTACCCATCATGTTGAGCGTATGTGCCCATTTTCCTCAATACCAATTTGCGGTAGCGCAAGCACCCGGTCAAGCAGCAGAATTTTATGCCCCTTTTTTAGAACAATACCAAAACGTAACCTTAATTCAAGGCAAAACCTATCATTTATTGCGCCATAGCAAAGCCGCTTTGGTAACAAGTGGAACGGCAACGTTAGAAACAGCTTTACTAGGCGTTCCGGAAGTGGTGTGTTATAAAACCAGTGCCATAAGCTATAGCATTGGTAAGCGATTGGTAAAAATTAAGTTTATTAGTTTGGTGAATTTAATTATGAATCAGTTGGTGGTGAAGGAGTTGATTCAGGATGCATTAAATACACCCAACTTGGTACATGCTTTACAGGAACTGTTAGATAATTCGCCACAACAGCAACAGCTACAAAATCAATATAGGCAGCTAAAACAGTTGCTTTCGCAAGATGGAACAGCTTCGGAAAAAGCGGCTACTTTGATTGTGCAGCAGGTAAAGGATTGGCAACATCTTTAAACTGAATAGCGGCAAGGTCAACTTCTGCAACAATAAAAAAACTGCCACAAATCAAAATCAAATCGCCTTGTTCTGTATTGTCTACCGCAGCTTGTACCGCATGTTGAACTATGGCATAATGATGTCCTTTTAAACCATAAGTCATTGCTTGTTCTTGCAGTTCGGTAGCCGGTAACGCCCTTGGTATGGCTGCTTGTGTAAAATAGTAAACGGCAGCTTGTGGCAATAAGGCCAATACCTTGTCTATTGCTTTGTCCTTAACCATCCCCAATACCACGTGCAACCTTTTGTAAGGAGTATGTTTGAGTTGGTAAACTATTTGAGCTATTCCCGCTTCGTTATGCCCCACATCGGCAATGATAAGTGGGGAATGGGCGCGCAATACATCCCATCTGCCACAAAGTCCGGTAGTTTTTTTTACTTGTTGCAGTGCCGTTGTTACGGTTTGTGCGGATAAATGCCAGCCATTTTGGTTCAGAAATGTTACCGCAGCCAATACGCCAATCAGATTGTGTGCTTGATACAATCCTAACAAATCCAAATGGTATTCCAAAAATTGGTTGCCTTTTTTAATTTGCCATTGTGCATAGGGAGGTACATATTGGTGATTAACCATTTGCCATTCATCTGATGCAAATACAATTGGGGCTTGGTTTTGGTCAGCCACTTGCTCAAATACTGGGCGCGTTTCGGGTAAGTATTCGCTGATAATAACCGGCGTTTTGGGTTTGATAATGCCTGCTTTTTCGGCTGCAATGAGGGGTAATGTGTTGCCTAAAAACTGCATATGGTCGTACCCAATATTGGTAATGATGCACAGTTGCGGTAAAATAACATTGGTACTATCCAACCTGCCGCCCATACCTACTTCAATAATGGCAATATCTACTTTGTTCGCAGCAAAATAGGCAAATGCCATAGCTACCGTAATTTCGAAAAAAGAAGGTTGTAAGGTAATAACGAGGGGCTGAATTTGAGCTACAAAATCTACCACAAATGATTCTTGACACAGCACACCATCTATTTTGATGCGTTCTCTAAAGTCGTATAAATGCGGGCTTGTATACAAACCGGTTTTGTAACCCGCCGTTTGAAAAATAGCTGCAAGCATGTGGCTAGTGCTGCCTTTGCCGTTGGTGCCTGCAACATGTATGCTTTTAAATTGATGTTGCGGATTGCCGAGGGCATTGCACAGGGCAATAGTATTGTCCAAACTGCCCTTATAGGCTGCACCGCCCACTCGTGTAAACATGGGTAATTGGGTGTATAAATAGGCTACAGTTTCGCTATAATTCATTCTAAAGGTGTCCCTTTTTATTACCGGCTAAAAATAGACAATTTTTCTTTTGGGTGTAAGCAATGGGTAGAAGCAACAATGTAAATATTCCATTAGTTGATTTTATGAAAAAGGAAAATACAATTGGCAAAGCCGGCTGATGCAGTATAAAGCATTCATTTATGGTGACTAAACAATGGTTTTTGTATTATAAATTATTGGTGCTTTTACGGTTGAATTGTTAAAACAAATGAGCAGCTAAGAATGACTAAGTGAAGTATTGTTTTGTACTACGGTTAAGTAATGGATAGCCCTTTTTTTATTTCATCAATATTGTACAAAAACACAGTTATAAAAGTTTTTGTGTTTTCAGCAATGTTTAAAAGCACAATTACAAAAGTTTTTATGCTTTCGGCAACGTACAAAAACACAATTACAAAAGTTTTTGTGCTTTCGGCAACGTACAAATGCACAATTACAAAAGTTTTTATACTATCAGCAAAGTATAAAAGCACTTTTGCTAAAGTTTTTATGCTTTTGACAATTACAAAAACATGGTTACCAAAGTTTTTGTATAATAAAAAGCTTTTGTACCTAAAAAAAAATTGTAATTGCACAAAGTGCAGAAAATTAAACAACACCACACTAAGTAGGTTGTGGATGATACTTATTCATGCGTCAATAAAAAATCTGTTTCAACAAAAAAATGAGTAATTGTTTTCTTATTTATAATCAATAGATGCATATAAAAGGTTTAAAAAAAATAATATACTGGTTAGTTCTTTATATACACTTTGTAATATATTTGCTATTCAATACTTTAATTATGAAACACTTATTTATCAACTTAAAATTCAGCAAAATTAATAATGCAAATGCGATTGGTTTTTATAGAAGCATTGCCAATGTAGTAGAAACAGCAAACCCTGTTAACTTACAAGTAGACAATGAGTTGCTCGTGTTTAAAAACAATATAAAAACGTTCGACAATGTTTTTAATGGTGTATTTAGTAGCAAGTTTACCAACGAACTAATGGCACTTGACGAACGCCGCGACTTGGACTTGCGCGGAATACGATGGGCAGCAAAAAGTGCCGCAATTAACAGAGATGCTCATGTGGTAAAAGCAGGTAAAACCGTGCTTATAAACATAGATAAATACGGTGCTAAAATAGAGTCCAAACCTGATAAGGAAGAAACCACTATCATTAGAAATATTTGCGACGAAGCCACCAAAGAAGGCGATTTTAAGGATGCTTTAGAAACATTGGGTTTGTTAAGTTGGATAGATGCCATGAATGCCACCAACAACGATTTTGAAAAAAAACTTGGAGAGCGCAATCAGGATGTGGTAAGCAACAAAAGTAAAATAAGCCCTACCCAAGCTGTTGCCGATGCCCGTAGCAGCTACGAAACCTTGTTAAAAGCAATAGATGCGCGCAATACTTTAGATACTACCGGAAAATACACCGCCCTTATAGATGCTATCAACAACCTAATAAAAGCCACCAATACAACGGTTAAAGCAAAAGTAACCACTGCCCAAAAAGCGAAAATGAAAAATAATGGTACGCAATAGTCATTAGGTACAATTAAGCAGGTTGCAGTATTTGGTTGAAATGCCTTAAAGAATAAGTTTGTATGAAATAAATAGTACAATGCATTGTAGCGCATGCTTATAAAAATACAAGGCAGCCTAAACGACTGCCTTGTATGGTTGTGGTAAGTGTGTGTAGCAATTGCAGGTAAGTAGTTATTGGTTGTTTAAAGGACCAATAAACAACTTGTATTTGTATCGTTTAGCTGCTTTTGCCATATTGTGTACTGCGCAGCATCCAAAAAGAAACCTAATAAGCAACTATATAACAGTAGGCATGAGGTTGACGCATTAGGTTAGCCCTATTTGTATTACTGTATTACTACTTTTTTGATCACTACTTGCTTGCCATTGTTTATAGATAGCAAGTAAATACCTGCTTGTATATTTTGTAAAGGCAGTTTTACCATGTTTGTAGCGGTAGAAAAGTTTGCAATTGTTTTTCCGGAAATGTCTGAAAATACTATAGCAACTCTATCTTCAATTTTACCTAAATCAACATACAGTTGTCCGCCGCTATTTGCAGGGTTAGGAAATACCCGTACTTGATTTACCATACTTTCGGTTAGTAAATCTTGTGATTCAGCAAAAACAACGGGCGCATTACCACAGGCAATACTGTTTACATTAATAGTAATAGAATTGGAGCATCCATTAGCATTCTGTGGGGTTGTATATGTAATAGTACCACGACCTACCGCTCTGTTTTTGAAACTTAAAACACCTTGAGGCGATACTGCTGCTGTGCCGGTAACGCTCCAAGTACCACCCTCAGGTATTGCCTTTAATGGTACACTGTTTTGACTACATACGGCCAATAAATTTGTAGCAACTATTGGTTGAATGGAGGGTGCTGCAGGAATAGCCAATACATTGATTCTTTTTGATACACTGGCACTGCATCCTGAATTATTGCGAACCGTATAACTGATAAACACATTATTACCGGCAGATACGCCCGAAACCAATCCATTGTTATTAACCGTTGCAAGGGCTACTTTATCTGATGCCCAGCTACCACCAACCACTTGGTTTGAAAACAAGGTTGTTTTGTTTGCACAAACGGTGTTGGCACCTACTATAGCCGGTGGAGGTGCCATTCGCGCTACAGTAAAGATGAATACATTGGATGAATCGGAACAGTTTTGCAAATTGGTAACTTTATATTTGATTAAGGTAGATCCGTTTGCTCTTGCCAAAACATTTGCAGTAACCGGCGTAGCCGTATGTACAGAAGCAACTACCGGATTGGAACTCATCCATATTCCGTTGGGTATATTCGCAGTAAATACAGTATTGTTGCCAATGGTACAACTTACATTATTTGCTGCTACTATGGTAGGTTTGGCTTGTGCAGCTACTACATATTGGGCAAACGTTTCTGCTCTACAGTTATTGGTATTGGGGATTACAATACCATAAGTAATAGTGGTGGTTCCGTTTGAAATGGCTTTGATGGTGCCATTGTTGTTCACAAAATTGGCTACGGCAACATTGCTACTACTCCATACACCATTGGGTGAAGCACTAGATAACTGTTGCGCCGTGCCTATAGTGCAATTGATTAATGGGTCACGATTGGGCAATACAATATTTTGTACTTGGTTATTGCCAGCATCTAATATTCTATTATAGCTAATGGTAAAATTGGATAAAAAATTGGTAATTACATCTACATAATAGTTGGTGCCATTGTAATTTCCGGCATCTGCCACACGCATAAAGGTACCTATATCGTTCAGTACCAAATCCATACACATATTGGGTTTGCAAACACGCGTAACCAATAAATCGAGCATAGATTGCGGATCGTTAGCAGGTCTATTATCAGCATTACAAGCGTTTATAAATCTATTCCATTCAGTAGCAGTAAAGTATAGTCTTAACCGAACGGGCTTATTAGGTTGCCTTTCGGGAAGAAAAGTATAATCTCTATCAAGCCAATAATTGTTAGTATGATTCATTTGTACCGGCTGATTAACAATTGTTTTATAACCAACTTGTATTCTTCCCATGTTGGCTTCATCTAACAAAGAGGCTACAATACTGCCGTTATGCATAAAATTGATCCAATTGCTCGAATTATTTGAAACAACCGGATTCATCAATTGTGTACATCCCCCATTATTTACACTTACATTGGCATTTATAGGATTGTATGGATAATCTGATATTATAATTTTTCCTTCAGCACATTCAAAAAAAGCGCCGGTTCTTAGTACTTGATTTGGGCAAGTATTTGGAGAAAAGTCGTTTCTTATTGCAGTTCGGCCTAAGGCAGGAAAAACAAATCGAATACCTCTGTTGCCAATGTCATTAACAAAATCAATTCCTAATTGATTACCGGCTACAGGGGTAGGGGCGCTAGTAAAATTTGATTGCAGCTTGATGGTATCATCATCACATCTATCCCTTTCTCCATAGTTAATAAAATCCTGCAAATCGGGCATTGCTCCTTTTGCTATTACCACATTTCTAACTAAAATACGGTAAGATCCACCTTTATAAAACCTAGTTTCGGAAGTGCCTGAGTAAAAATAATCTACCCCTTCTATATCCTGTAACAAACTAACGCCCGAAAATTTGATGGTAACATCCGAAAGGTTAAAGCCTAATCTTGCAAGCGTTGCTGTAAATGTTGGAAAACCATTTGAAGCAATCATTTTTGCACCATAATGGGTAGCATCGTTGTCTATAAAATCTCTGCTAGCCAAATTTAAGTGCGCCCATGTTCTATTATCGTTACCAAAACAATTGATTTGCTTTGGGGTAGTTTCGTGTCCCCAACAATAAGCGGCAATACCTCCTCCACTGTCCCATTTAGATTGAAAGGTAATGTATTTGTTTTGTGCTATAAGTGTAACAGATAAGCAAAAATATAGCATAGAAAAAATTGATAACTTTTTCATAAAAGAAGTATTAATAATGAATAAAGGGGTGATTACAAGCAAACTAATGTAGATCTCAGAAGTCTTTATCATGCATTTCAAACACCATGCCAAAATGGTATTTTCCAATTAAGAAGTTATAGTTTGGTTAAATTACCACAGCATTTATATAACCAATATCTACGTGCCTTTTTGCTGAATGGTTGATTATCAATTATGAAGCCATGACTGTGGATTAGCCACAGCAATACAAGCTGTTGAAAAAGTATTTTTTGGAGCAATACAACTTACAGTTGTCTAAAACACTAAGTACAGTTAAATTATACAACCATCATCTACAGAAAATTAGTTTGCAAACAGTTTATTTAAGGGAAATACCTGGTTAAGATTGGGTATTTTGTGATCTACTGTGCTTATTTTCTAGTTAAATATTAGGCGGAAATGTTTTTTCCTTGTAACCACAATTTAAAAGCAGGAGCTTTTTCGCGACTAATAACAATGCTTTCGGAAAAATGCTGTATGCTTACATGAAGTTTGCCATTAATGCCCGGCGTTAAGTGTTGGATATGGTGTAGGTGGATGATAAACTGCCGGTTAGCTCTAAAAAAACAAGCAGCCGTAAGTTGTTGTTGAATGTCGTCGAGGGTTTGGTCTATTACATATGCTATTTGTTGGTGTTGGGCATATACCAATTGGTGTTTGGTAAAAAAACAACTGATGTCGTTTGCTGCAAGGGGAATAATTTGGTGTCTAAAGTGAACCAAAAATTGTACAGTAGCCGGTGCTTTTGGTGGCATCAGTTGCTGTTTCAGTTGCAACAATTGTGTTTGCGTATAATGTTGTTGCGATGCAGCGTATTTGTTTAGTGCTGCCGCTACTTCGATAGTTTGTAACGGCTTTAATAAATAATCAATTCCATTCTGTTTGAATGCCTTTAACGAATAAGCGTCGTAAGCCGTTGTAAAAATAACGGGGATAAAATGCGGCAACTGCTCAAAAATTTCAAACGAGAGTCCATCAGATAACTGTATATCGGAAAAAATGAGATCGATGCGTGTATTTTGCTGCTGTTGAAACCAAATGGTTGCTTCCTCTACCGATTCTAATTCGGCCACAATTTGTATTTGCGGCGCTATTTGCAATAGTAGGTTTTTAAGTTTGCGTAGGGCAATACGTTCGTCTTCAATTAATACAACATGCAGCATAACCAACTAATTTATTAGGGGCACTTTTACGATAAACAAATTGTTTTCCTGTACTATTTCTATTGCTTTTCCGCAAAGCAGCAAGCATCTTTGACGCAAATTGTTTAGGCCAATGCCCCCCACATTTGCATTAGCAAACGGCTGGTAAGTATTGGCAATAATTAAATATTGGCTATCTACCGAAATGTGTAAATGCATTGGGTTTAAACTAGTGGTTTTATTGTGTTTAATCACGTTTTCTATCAACAATTGGGTACACAATGCGGGTACTTGCTGGTGCACATTGTCAGTATTGTGAAACTGAACCTGTAATTTTTCCTCAAAGCGCACTTTGAGTAAGTACACATAATTGCGTGCAAAAGCCAATTCCTCGTTCAGGGGCACTGTTTTTTTTTCTTGGATATCTAAAATATACCGAAACACCAAAGAAAAATTGTCGATAAAATGCTCGCTTTTTTCCGGGTTTTCCCGCACCAACCCACTCAAGGTATTTAAGGTATTGAAGAAGAAATGTGGATTGATTTGGTTGGTGAGTGCCGCCACTTGACTGTTTAGATGCTCATTTTTAAGTTGCGCATACGCCTCTTCGAGTATTTTTTTTTCTTTGTAATGAACATAAACGTAGGAAGCGGCATAGCTAATGGCAAACATAAAGAGGTTGCGGATAAACTCATCACGGACATAGGCTGCGATAAATAATTGCTCGGTCAACTTCCAAACGGGGTAGTGAATGGCAATACTCATGAGCGACAAAGCAACATAAGCAAGCGGCAAATAAACCATTTTTTGTTGAAGTGGCAGCCGAAACCATTGGATACTGAAAAACAAACTGCCATACAAAACCATACTAGCAAGTATCCATAAAGTGATGGCATCCAATATTTTTAAAGTAAACACAGGTTGCCCCCAGTGGTTAAAAGTGAGCATCACAATATTGAGAATGAGCAAAAAACTGCCGGTACCGGCATATGCTAGCATCCATTTTTTGGAGATGTTCACTTTTTGTAGGGGTATCATGGGGTTTGCAAGTGCTTGTTTAAAAATTGCAAAACTAGTTGAATATTGGCATCTGTTTCAAAGGCTCTTCCTCCGTGGCCAGCGTTGTCGAGTAGCGATAAGGTTACTTTGTCTTTACCCAAAACAGGTAGCAATTGCTCGTAAAGATACAGGGATTGTTCGGTAGGTACCATCGGGTCGTTTTTGCCATGTTGTATCAAAAAGGGCGGCGTTTGGGAATTGATATAGTTGGCGGCATTCGCTTGGCTTACAAGGTTGGCAGCTTGTGCCAATGGCGAACCTAATAGCTTAGATTCGGGCGAGGAAGCACTGCTGTGATTGGCATTTCCCTTTCCCGATGCGGCAAATTGAGCATCCATTGTACCAAAATGAATTGGGCCAAACCAATCCACCACCGCTTGTACAGCACTATTTTCCGATGCATTGCCTTGGGTAGTGTCTTCCAACGCTTTTTTACTAAAAGTGGTTCCGGCAAGTGCCGCTAAGTGTCCGCCCGCCGAGCCTCCCCATAGTGCTATTTTTTGTTTATTGAGTTGATAAGTTGCTGCATTGGCTTTGATGTACCTGATAGCTGCTTTAACATCGTTGATTTGTGCCGGAAAAATAGCTTCATGACTTAACCGATAATTGATTGATACTACCGCATAGCCCTGTTGTAAGCCCGCCAACATGGGTATTAACTGCCCATCTTGTTTATCACCAAACATAAATCCGCCACCATGAATGCTGATAATCACCGGAAAGGGACCTTTGCCCGTATCGGGTAAATAAATATCTAGTTGTTGACTTGCCGATGCATGTGCATAGGAAAGGTTTAGCCATTTTCTGTTGATGGTATTGATTGGCGCTTTGCGCATTGGCGGTTGGGCAAAAGCACCCATACTCAGTAGTACCAACACTACTGACAACAAATTTTTTATCATGCTGTTTATTTTTGAGCGGAACTAATTTTTTTGTACGAATAAATACCAAGGGCAAATACTATCAGCATAGCTAATAAAACCGGCGACCATGCTACTAAATGGTTATTTCCCTCACTAATTACATTGGGTGTATTGCTGATGCGCTCTGCTATCCACCCTAAGGCTGCTAAAGCGGCAAGGCAAGCGAGTAGCGTTTTCAAGTAATTATAGGCTGCGGCATTGTGCTTACTAATCATAAGCAACCAAGGTGTGGTGAGTAGCACCACGGCTAGTTGCATCAATTCAATGCCTATATTAAAAGCGGCAACGCTCAGTATGAGCTGCCACATAGGTAACTGCAAGTGCAATAAAGTGCCAGAAAATGCCATGCCATGTACAAGCCCAAAACCGGCAGCAATCCAAGCTTCTTTACCGAAAAAAATGGGCCGCCATGCATGAATGGCAGATACCAATATTGATAGGGCTATGGCTACTTCAATCCACTTACTTGCAATAGGCTGCCATCCCAATGCACCCGTTAACAAGGTAAGGGAATGCCCAAGGGTAAAGGCGGTAACCATATACAACAATCTACGTATGCTGTACGCCGTGCTACCGTGAATGCCCCAAACACGTTTGCTTTTTTGTTGCATAGGTGCCGTTAGCAAAAGCAACAACAAAAACATTAAATGGTCGGTGCCCACTGCAATGTGTTGTATACCCAATTGCAACATTCTCCAAGCATTTTCTTGCCATTGGAGCGAGGTGAACGTTACTTGCAGGGGTAAAATTTTTCCTGTAGGTATGTTTAATTGTATCAGCCCTACTGCTTGCGGAGTTGAGGGCTTGGTTAAGGGCAACCATGCTTGCACCAATGTTACCATTATTGCATGGTTGGGCACTTGATGCACAATTATGTCGCTGTGGATTGTAAAATAAGGCCAATCGTGTGCGTTGGCATCCTCAATAAAACCTTCTACCGTTATTTCGCTGTACACACCTCTAATGGAGTCTTTGGTATTGGCAAGTGCAATTTGTGAAATGTCTATTGGCATCCATACATTGTTGCTGTTGATTATGCGTAGGTGGGCTAATACATAGCTTTGCACAAGTGCTTTGTTGGGCGCAGTCAAAGGTTTGTTTTCGCTCAACTCCGTTCCCAATGCCGGCGTTAGTTCACTGAGTGGCATTGCAAGCGATAGCCGTATTCCTTTGGCCTCTACGCGCAGCGCTAGCGTGGAGTTGGGCATCGGATGTGCTTCCACCTTTTGCCCTAAGCAGGTAAGGCAAAAACTGAATACCAGTACAATCAAATGTTTGTGTGTACGCATGATGTGCAAAAAAAGGGGGGCTGTGATCAATACGACCCATTTCGGCTTTTGTTCGGGCTGTTTGGCTGTAGTCCTCGCCCGCCAACCGCCCGTTGGTTGTTGGCGAGCTGTGGGCTACTTGCCACCATCCCGCAGCCCTTCTTCTTTGTAACTATGTTGGGGCTACAGCAATAAGGGGTATTGATGATGTTATTACCGGTGATTCAGCTATGCTTACTTGGTGCCACCATAATCGGTTAATCGATCGCGCCAAACGGAGTGATAGTGTACATTTTGCTTGTAAACAATACCGCCTTGTACCGTAAATTCTATCCACACATTGTTGCCATCGATACGTACATAATCATTTTTGGTAGCCAAATCGGTTGTTCCGCTGTAAGCTATAAAAGTATTGTCTAAATCATTGGTGTATTTTGCCAAAATGGTAGCCGCATTGGCATCGTCTATATCGTTTACATAAGTTTTCAACGCAGCAATCACCAATTCTTTTTGTTGAGCACTAAGCGAGTTGCATTGCAATCCTTCATGTGCCGTTGGGAACTGCCAATCAACTTTGGGGCCTAACAAAATATCGGTATAGGTTTTGCTCAATTTGGCACTAGTTAATTGTGTGCTCGTTAATCCTTTTAGCATGGCAGATAATGCCGCCGCTTCTTGATTAATAGGTGCATAGGTAGTTCCACCACTTGTAAACGAAAGCGGTTCAACTGCCTCAAAGTGTGGTGTAGCACCAACCAAACTTCCATTGATGTAGGTGTTGGCGAGGGTTTTATGATGCCCTGTCATTTGTATTTCAAAAGTGCCAGCCATAGCGGGTGTTCCAAAAAATCCTATGTAATAATTCCCGCTACCATAATCGCTACCTCCGCCATTGTTGTACAAATAATCGTCGGCCAACCAAAGTTGTTGTATTTCGTCGTAGCCTTCGTTGGCACTTGAGCCTGAAATTTCTTGAATCAATGCTTTTGCAGCAGCCAACTGTGTAGCACTGAGTGTGCCCATTTTCAACCCAATACGTGCCGACATAGATGCGGGAAGGTTAGACCATGTTTTGGCGTTACTAAGTGAATAACTTAATTGCAATGCGGCCAATTGTGTACTGCTTAAAGTAGCTTTAAAGGCGTTGGCTAAGCATACTACTTTAGCAGTGCCAGTTGCTGTGCTGCAATCTACGGAGGTATTGATAGCGGTATCTACACTTACTGAAAAAGCGCAGGATTGTCCTCCAAAACTGATGGCAAAATTAGCAGTACCTGCACTAGTAGGTGTGCCAGAAATACCAAATGTTAAAGATCCACTGCCGTTGGCAAGAGTGCCAGCCTGTAAAGTTGCGGTAAGGCCTGTTACGCCGGTAGAAGCAATGCCGCTGCCTGCTGCATAGGCAACACTATTACCACCCGAATAAGGAACCGTAGCGGTGCCCGTGTAAGCACTACCATTGACAGGTCGAGATGATACTGTGGCTGCACTGCAACTTAAAGTACTTACTGCGGCAGCAGTAGTTGGGGTAGTAGTATCTGAGCTGCTACTCGTTTTTTTACATGCCACTACTGAGGCAAGCGCAATAGTGCACATAAGCACCATACTAGCAATTGTTGATTTCATACTGGTATTTTTTACAAACTTGCAAAGGGATAGGGCTTGTAAAAAATAAAGCCGACTGAAGCGTACAAATTGGGGGGCTGAAGCGTAAAAGCACCACACAAATCATCAACGAATGCAGAAAATAATTTATAAATATTGCTAAAACAAAAGAGGCCGTCCTTGATGAAGAACAGCCTCAAAAAAATCAACTTGGCATCAGAGCGGTATTTATTTTCCTGCTCTTTGCATTACTTTTTGAACAGCTTTTACAATTGATACATCGTTTAAGCCATATTTTTCCATCAACTGAGCGGGTGTACCACTTTCGCCGAAACTGTCGTTTACTGCAACGTATTCTTGTGGAATAGGATCGTTTTGGATTAACACTTGTGCAATGCTATCGCCCAAGCCACCCAAACGGTTGTGTTCTTCGCAGGTAACCACACAACGTGTTTTGGCTACCGATTTTAGAACCGCTTCTACATCTAATGGTTTGATGGTGTGGATGTTGATGATTTCGGCATCAATACCCATGCTTTCCAAAATTTCGCCTGCTTTAATTGCTTCCCACACCAAATGTCCTGTAGCGAAAATACTCACATCTTTACCTTCGTTTACAGTCCATGCTTTACCAATTTCAAATTTTTGATCGGCATCGGTGAAAATAGGCATCACCGGACGTCCAAAGCGAAGGTAAACCGGACCATGATAATCGGCTATGGCAATGGTTGCTGCTTTGGTTTGGTTAAAATCGCAAGGATTGATAACGGTCATTCCCGGAAGCATTTTCATTAAACCAATGTCTTCCAAAATTTGGTGCGTTGCACCGTCTTCGCCCAATGTAAGACCTGCGTGTGAAGCGCAAATTTTTACATTTTTATCGGAATAAGCCACTGATTGACGAATTTGGTCGTAAACGCGACCTGTAGAGAAATTAGCGAAAGTACCGGTAAAAGGTATTTTTCCGCCAATCGTTAAGCCGGCAGCCATACCAATCATATTGGCTTCGGCAATACCCGTTTGAATAAAACGTTCAGGAAATTCTTTGATAAAAGCTTCCATTTTTAAAGAACCCACTAAGTCGGCGCACAACGCTACCACATTGGGGTTTCTTTTACCTGCTTCCAACAAACCTGCTCCAAATCCGGAACGGGTGTCTTTTTGCTCAGTGTATGTGTATTTTTTCATGTTTGCGTATTGTTATTTGCTTTGTTTCAATCGTTAACCATTTAAACAAAGCAAATGGTGATTGTGATAATAAATCGATTTGTTGAAATGCGCTTTTTAAGGTCGCAAATGTCATTAATAGTCGCCAAGTGTTTCGGGCAATTGTGCCAATGCTGCGGCTAATTGCTCGTTGTTAGGCGCTACTCCATGCCATTTGTGGCTACCCATCATAAAGTCTACTCCGGCACCCATTTCGGTGTACATCAAAATAGCAATTGGTTTGCCTTGACCCGTTTTAGAAACGGCTACTTCCAATGTTTTAATCACATCTTCCATATCGTTTCCTTTCATTTCTAACACATCCCAACCAAAAGCTTCCCATTTGGCACGCAAATTACCAAGTGTTAATACTTTAGCGGTAGGGCCGTCTATTTGCTGACCATTCACGTCAATAGTGGTAATCAAATTATCAATTTTGTTGTGTGGAGCAAACATAGCAGCTTCCCAAATTTGTCCTTCTTGCAATTCGCCATCGCCATGTAGGGAAAAAACCAAACGGCTATCGCCATTTAATTTTTTAGCTTTAGCAGCACCTATTGCCACGGAAAGACCTTGACCTAATGAACCGGAAGCAATGCGCACGCCCGGCAAATGTTCGTGTGTAGCAGGGTGGCCTTGCACACGTGAGTTAATTTTACGGAAAGTAGCTAACTCGGCAATTGGAAAATAGCCCGAACGCGCTAATACACTGTAAAATACGGGCGAAATGTGTCCATTAGAAAGAAAAAACACATCTTCCCCAGTAGCATCCATATTGAACGCAGGGTCATGTTTCATTACTTTAAAATACAACGCCACTAAAAAATCGGTACAACCCAAAGAACCACCGGGATGACCTGATTGGCAACCATGCACCATGCGTACAATATCTCTGCGTACCTGATGTGCCGTTGCTTGTAATTGTTGAATATCTTGACTCATTTTTATGGTTTGTTTTTCTTTAAAATATATTAGGCACCCATTTTAGCGGCATCTTCGATGAATTTAGCCAATCCGATATCGGTTAACGGATGTTTCAATAAGCCTAAAATAGAATCTAAGGGGCAGGTACATACATGCGCACCCGCTTCGGCACAAGCAATAATGTGGTTGGCATTGCGGATAGAAGCGGCAAGTATTTCGGTTTTGAAACCTTGAATGGCAAATACTCTAGCTATTTGTTCTATCAATTGTACACCATCCCAACCGCTATCGTCGATACGGCCAATGAATGGCGACACGTAGGTAGCACCTGCTTTAGCTGCTAAAATGGCCTGTCCGGCAGAAAAAATTAGCGTACAATTGGTTTTGATGCCATTGTCGGTAAACCATTTAATGGCTTTGATACCGTCTTTAATCATGGGTACTTTTACCACAATATTTGGGTGAATGGCAACCAATTTTTTGCCTTCCTCTACCATTTCTTCAAAAGTGGTAGAAAGCACTTCGGCACTAATATCGCCATCTACAATGTCGCAAATGGTTTTGTAGTGAGCCGCAATAGCAGCTTCGCCTTTAATGCCTTCTTTGGCCATTAATGAAGGATTGGTGGTTACACCGTCTAAAATACCTAAAGCGTTAGCTTCTTTGATGTGGGCCAAATTGGCCGTGTCGATAAAAAACTTCATAAGGAATGTGTATTTAAAAAATTTAATAAATTACCATAATAAAGAATACAATGCAACAAGTACGCCAATAATTATTAACGAACCAATAGCAAAGGCTGAGGTAGGTTTAAACATGCTAGCATCTACTTCTAAGCCCTTGGCTTCTACACCACGTTTGTTGTCGAGCAAGCTGATAACAACCATTGATACAATACAAATCACAAATACAAAGCCCATTCTGTCTAAGAAAGGAATTTCGTATATACCCTCTGCATTTTTGATGGCAAAACCAAAATTGTATAAGAATGACAAGTCAACATATTGAGGAATGAACTTAAACAATACTGAAAAAGCAAATCCGCCAACAGTTGCAAACAAGGCTGCATTAGAAGTAGTCTTTTTCCAGAAAAAGCCTAAAATAAACATTGCAAAAATGCCTGGGCTTACAAAACCAGTATACTCTTGAATAAACTCAAATCCACCTTTTTTATCAATACCAAGGAAAGGAGAGATTAAACAGCCAATAATCATTGATAATAATACCGCAATTTTGCCTGTTTTTACCAAATCGCTTTCAGATGCATTGCGGTTGATGTTTTTTTGATAAATATCTAAAGTAAATATGGTAGCTATGCTGTTGGCTTTACCAGCAAGTGAAGCCACAATAGCAGCAGTAAGTGCCGCAACCGACAAACCTTTAAAACCTACAGGCAATAAATTTAACAAGGTAGGATATGCTTTATCACCTACTACTTCGCCTGCACTATCCAATAATTCTTGGTGGGTAAAATAACCTTTTTGGTTAAGTACATAAGCAGCTATACCAGGCAAAACCACAATAATAGGCATCAACAGTTTCAAAAATGCAGCAAACAACAAACCGCCACGAGCAGTTTTTAAATCGGCACCGAGTGCTCTTTGAGTGATGTATTGGTTACAACCCCAATAGTTAAGGTTTACAATCCACATACCACCTACCAATACAGTTAAACCAGGCAAGCTTGGAAAGTTTGGATTGTCTTTACTAAATACCATGTGAAAATGGTCGTCGCTATGTTCCATCATTAATTTAAAGCCATTTACCACACCGGTACTGCCATATTGTTGCGCCACCAAGTCAAGTGCCAAGTAAGTAGTTACCAAACCACCTAAAATCAAAAAGAATACTTGAATCACATCGGTAAAACCAATTACTTTCATACCTCCAAGGGTAATGATGATGGCAAAAATGGCCAATCCGTACATACACAAATACAAGTTGAGACCAGAAATACTGCTAATGGCCAAAGCACCCAAGTACAAAATAGAAGTTAGGTTTACAATTACGTATAACAACAACCAAAACACTGCCATAATGGTAGCTACGGTAGAATTGTAGCGTTGGTTTAAAAATTGCGGCATGGTGTAAATTTTATTTTTCAAATACACCGGAATAAAAAATACTGCAACAATAATGAGGGTTGCAGCCGCCATCCACTCGTAAGTAGATATTGCCAAACCCATTTTAAAACCATTACCACTCATACCAATAAACTGTTCAGCGCTAATGTTACTTGCAATTAGCGATGCTCCAATAGCCCACCAGGTAAGCGAGCCTTCGGCCAAAAAGTAATCATGCGAAGCAGATACCGAAGCCTGCTTTTTCTTGTTGTAAACCCAGTATCCGTAACCAGCTACTATAATAAAGTAGATGAGAAATACAATGTAATCTTGTGTTTGTAACGTACTCATAATGGCAGTTTTTGTTTTGTTTTTGTTTTTGTTTACTTATTAAAATACGCCTCGTTCCAGCGCAATTCGTTTTTAAATTGGTACAAATTGGTCTCTTTACCAATAAGCACATACTCAATACCCGCCATTTCTGCAAAATCCTGCAAATCTTCGGCAGTTAGGTTTTGGCTAAAGCAAGTGTGGTGTGCTCCACCTGCTAAAATCCAAGCAGCACAGCCGGTATGCATATTGGGATAAGGTTTCCACAAAACCCGCGCTACAGGCAGTTTAGGCAAACTTTGCAAAGGAGCTACTGCCACCACTTCGTTTACCAACAGTCTAAAACGGTTACCCATATCCACTACCGACGCATTAATAGCCGGGCCGGCACCCACGTTAAACACCAAACGCACCGGATCGGCTTTGCCACCAATACCCAGTGGATGTATTTCGCAATTGGGTTTGCCATCGGAAATGCTTTCACATATTTCCAACATATGACTACCCAAAACCAACTTGTTATCCGGATTAAAATGATAGGTATAATCTTCCATAAAGGAGTTACCACCTTTAAGTCCGCTACCCATCACTTTCATGGCGCGCACTAGTGCCGCTGTTTTCCAATCGCCTTCACCTGCAAAGCCATAACCTTTTGCCATTAAGCGTTGTGCTGCAATGCCCGGCAGTTGCGCCATTCCGTACAAGTCTTCAAAAGTATCGGTAAATCCTTTAAATTGACCATTTTCTAGAAAAGTTTGTAAGCCCAATTCTATTTTAGCAGCATCGCGAAGGCTTTGGTATTGCGCGCCCCCTTTTTGCAATGAGGGCACTAATTGATAGGTATCTGCATACTCTTGTACCAAATCGTCAATTGCTTTGTCGCCAATCGTGTCTATCACCTTTACCAAATCGCCAATACCGTAGGTGTTCACCGAGTAGCCAAATTTAATCTCTGCTTCTACTTTATCGCCTTCAGTTACTGCTACATTGCGCATGTTATCGCCAAAGCGAGCAAATTTGGCACCTTGCCAATCGTTCCAACCGGCGGCTGCCCTTGCCCATCCATTTATTTTCCCCAAAGTTTGCTCATCTTGCCAATGCCCTGCTACCACTTTGCGATTGAGGCGCATTCTCGACATAATGAAACCAAATTCTCTATCGCCATGGGCCGATTGATTGAGGTTCATAAAGTCCATATCTATGGTACTCCAAGGAATATCTCTGTTAAATTGTGTATGAAAATGCAGCAATGGTTTTTGTAAAATTTTCAAGCCTCCAATCCACATTTTTGCGGGCGAAAAAGTATGCATCCATGCAATGATACCAATACAGTTTTTGGCCACATTGGCTTCTTGGCATACTGCATATATTTCTTCAGCAGTTTTGACGGTGGGTTTAAACACCACACTCACCGGTATTTGTGCCGATTGGTGCAATGCTGCTGCAATTGTTTGAGAGTGACTAGCTACTTGTAACAACGTTTCTTCGCCATATAAGTGTTGGCTACCAGTTACAAACCACACTTCTAATTTTTTTAAATCAATTGTCATTTTTTTAATATTAATTTTTTACATAAAATTGATTAAGGGCGTTACCCTTACGGGTCGGGCTTTTTGCTGCTAGTCCTCGCCCGCACCTTAGCAGGATGCAGGCTGTGGGCTATCCGCTTCAATCCCTAACGCAAACCTTCCACAGTACCTTCTTTTGTTCAGATGTATTTAAAACTTCAAACGCAATTCGTTTAAAGCCTTTCTATATGCTTCATCGAGTGATTGCTTCATATTGCTATAGTTTTTACCTTCACTCCAATTACCTACAATAGACGCTTTTTTTCTAATTCCCCCTTTTTCAATTAATGAGTTATCCGATAAGTCAACTATCTCCGTTTGAATAGTGGTAAATGTTTGTTTGCCCGTTTCAATAAATCCATAGTAACTTACCAATAAGCCATAATCAAGTTTTACCAACATTACTTCATCTATATTGAATTGCTCCTTCACACTTCTCCAGTCATCTTTAGCATATTTTTTCTTACTATCGGGGCCTTCATAAGTGGGCTTGTCATCTAAATAGATGGTATCCGTAATTATCTGGAAAGGCTTTTTGCAAACTGTTAAAATGCTTGCTATGTCCTTTTGCAATTGTGCCTTGATGTTCATTTGCTTTTCAACCTGCTTCAAAGGCTCTTGAAATCTATCGCCCGGTGTTAAAGCCATATCCAACAAGCCTTGAGAGCCTTCTTTGGCTACACCAATTTTATTTACCTCAATGACTACACCAATTTTTTTGGAATTATAGAACGATTGACTCAAAGGTATCGTGGTAGTACATCCAAATAAACCCAATACAAGTACCATGTACAAGTAAAAGGCATTAGCATTAATAGAAAATCGACGGTAGTTAAAATAAGCGGTCATAAGAGGGTAAATATTTAAGCTTTGTTATTGATTACTAAATTTATAAATGGTTAGTTGATGGTAGGTGTCGCCCGGCTTTAAAATGGTATTGGGGAATGTTGGTTGGTTGGGGCCATCCGGAAAGTGTTGTGTTTCTAAACATAGTGCAGCATGCTGTATATACTTTTGTTTGTTTTTGCCAATAAGCGTACCATCTAAAAAATTACCTGAGTAAAATTGAATACCTGGTTCTGTGGTAAAAACCTCCATTTTACGTCCGCTAGCTGCATGGTATAAAGTAGCCGCTTTTGTTAGGCTATCATTACTTTTCGTCAATACCCAATTGTGGTCAAAGCCACCCTTTACGCTGGCAATGTCTTTACCAATAATTTTTTCGCTAGTAAAATCCATTGCAGAGCCTTTAACTGCATCAATGCTTCCCGTAGGGATGAGCTTGTCATTTACAGCGGTGAATGCGTTGGCATTTAACGTAAGTGAGTGGTTTAAAATAGTGCTATCAGTTCCTGCTGATAGGTTAAAATAGCAATGGTTGGTCAGGTTTAAAGGAGTTGGTTTGTCGGTTGTGGCTTTGTAAGCAATTTGTAATTCGTTGTTGGCTGTAAGGGTGTATACCACTTGAACGGTTACTGTACCGGGATATCCTTCTTCGCCATCTTTACTAATATAAGTCAGTTGTAAACTGCTATCGCCGGCTAATTTTTGGGCACTCCAAATTACTTTATCAAAACCTTTGATACCACCGTGTAAGGTATTGCCGTGGTCATTCAATGCCAATTGATAAGTTTTGCCATCTAAAACAAATTTACCGGCATTAATTCTATTGGCATATCTACCAACCAAACAGCCAAAGTAAGGATTGTTTTTTTGCAAATAGCCACTAAGCGAGTCGAAGCCCAAAATCACATCGCCCAATTTACCCGCTTTGTCAGGTACATGCAATTGTGTTACTGTGCCACCATAGTTTAAAATGGTCGCTTTCATTCCCTTAGGATTGGTGAGCGTGTAAGCTTTTACGCTATCGGTACCAATTACGCCATAGGCAGCTTCTGTAATGGTAAAGCTACCCGTAGCCGAAGCATCATCTTTTTTGTCTGTTTGAGGAGCATTGCATGCAAACAAACTTGTTGCAAGTAATGCCGACCAGATAAGTTGTTTTTTCATTTGTTTGTTTTTTTCATATTTATCAATCAGTAATTCAACATGTTGGGCTGTTGAATCAATCGTTAGGCATATGTGTACTTATTGACCGTAATAGCTATTTGGGCCATGTTTGCGTTCAAAATGTTTTTTTATCAGGGCATCCTTCAGTTTTGGAGCCTTTGGGTTGATTTGTTCGGTAAGCAAAGCCATTTGAGCTACACTTTCCAAAACAGCACTATTGTAAACCGCTTTTTTGGCATCCTTACCCCAAGTAAAGGGGGCATGATTGCCCACGAGCACCATTTCTACCTCTTTGTAATCGAGGCCCTTTTCTTTAAAGCAATTCATGATTTGAAAACCTGTTTCATATTCATAATTACCTTGAATCATGGCATCGTCCATTGGTGGGGCACAAGGTATGTCAACTGTATTGTGGTCGGCATGGGTGGTACCAAAAATGGGTATATCTCGTTGGCTTTGTGCCCATGCGGTTGCATAGGTACTATGGGTATGTACAATACCGCCTATCGCTTTCCAATGTTTGTACAAAACCGCATGAGTTAACGTATCGGATGAAGGGCGTAAATTACCTTGAACGGTGCGGCCGTCAAAGTCAACAATCACCATTTTGTCGGGCGATAAATCTTCATAAGGTACACCGCTAGGCTTTATGGCAAAAACACCCAAGTTGTGGTCGGCAGCACTTACATTTCCAAATGTAAATAACACCAAGCCCAATTTGGGCAGTTGCATATTGGCTTCATAGGCCGCTTGTTGTATATGTTCGTATTTCATGTATTTACAGTGTGCTTTGTTCAATAAAATTACCTAGCGATAGATATTGTTGGTAGCGAGTGGCATACAATGCTGCTTTATCGGTATCGGGCAAATAAGTTGCATCGAATCCTTGCCCCATAGCCAACATGGCTTCACTTACATTGTTATAAAGACCCGCAACTGTAGCTGCAAACATAGCTGCACCTAATGCACAGGTTTGTTCGCTTTTGTGTACTCGAATGGGCATTTGTAATATATCTGCCATCATTTGCATAATGAAAGGTGATTTTTTGGCTACTCCCCCTAAAGCAATAATGCCTTTCACTTCTATGTTTTCGCTGATAAAGCGGTCCACAATTGTTTTTGCTCCAAAGCAGGTAGCTTCTACCAAAGCCCTAAACATTTTAGGAGCATCGCTGCCTAAGCTCAGTCCTGCAAATGCACCTTTTAGTAATTGGTTGGCATCGGGTGTTCTTCGTCCATTTAACCAATCAATTGCCATTTCGTTGCTGTTGGTTAAAGGAATATTGGCTGCCGCGATACTGAGTTCTGCAATGATTTTTCCTACAATCTCATCTTGCAATGCAGCTGCGGTAGCGGCATCTATTAATTGTGTTTGTGGCAAAATATGGGTAATAGGCCATGCCAATACATTTTTTAACCAAGCATAAGCGTCGCCAAAAGCCGACTGACCCGCTTCAAGCCCCAACATACCGGGGATTACCGAGCCCGGTACTTGTCCACAAATGCCCTTCACCAATTTATCGCCTACTTCTTCAATTGGTGCTACCAAAATGTCACAAGTAGAAGTGCCCATAACTTTACTTAAATGATAGGGTTCTATTTGTCCACCAACAGCACCCATATGACAATCGAAGGCGCCAACACCAATAACTACATCTGCCGGCAATCCCAATCGTGTTGCCCATTTTGCTGAAATAGTACCTGCGGCGGTGTCCGAAGCATAAGCCTTTTGCGATAATTTTTGAGTAAAACCAGTCAACAAGCTATCCCAAGAACTAAAAAAGGAATCGGGAGGTAACCCGCCAAATGCTTCAGCCCACAAGCTTTTATGACCTGCGGCACAAACACTGCGTTTGATGGTAGTTACATCATTACCCCCAGTGAGTAAATAGGGAATCCAGTCGCAATGTTCTACCCAAGAAGCAATCGCATTGCGAACAGCCTCGTCGGCTCTAAGTATGTGTAATAACTTTGCCCAAAACCATTCAGAGGAATAAATGCCGCCCACAAATTGTAAATAATTGGTATCAAATTTTGTAGCGTGGGCATTCAATTCTGCTGCTTCTTGAATAGCGGTATGGTCTTTCCACAGCACAAACATCGCATTCGGATTGTCCTGAAATTGTGGCAACAATGCCAATGGGGTGCCCGATGCATCTACTGCAACAGGTGTGCTACCCGTTGTATCTACCGAAATACCTTTGACATGTGCAGCAATTTGAGCACCTGCTTGCGCAATACAGTCTTTAATGGTAGCTTCTAAACCTTCTACGTAATCAAGCGGGTGCTGTCTGAACTGGTTGGCAGCAGCATTGCAGTACAAACCTTTTTTCCAACGGGGGTAGTAAAATACGGAGGCGGCTACTTCTTGTCCGGTAAGGGCATTCACCAAAACCGAACGAACAGAATCGCTGCCATAGTCTACACCAATTACATAAGCTTCTTTAGGCATAATAAAAATTATTTTCAATCCAACAATGCCGTCATTTTTGGATCGTTGTAGTCTTTTATGAAAAATAAAATATTGTCGTATTCTTTAAATTCAGCCGCTTCGTGCATGGTAGTTATCACAATTGTTTTCATACCTGCATTTCTAGCAGCTTCTACTCCTTTAGGTGCATCTTCAAATACAATGCAATTTGCGGGAGAAATTCCTAATGCAAGGGCACATTTTGTAAATGTTTCTGGATGTGGCTTGCTATTTTTTACATCATCAGCACTTACTATGGCACTAATGTAGTGTTGTAAGTGTAGTCCATTCAGCACAAAATCAATATTATACATTATGGCTGCCGAACCAATGGCCATGGGAATGTGTTTTTGGTAAGCTTTTTCAAGAAAAGCTGGCAATCCACTAATGAGTTGTAATGAAGGGGCAAAAGCCGTTTGGTAGGCTTTTTCTTTTTCAAAGCTCATTTGCTTTTTTTCTTCCGGGGAAAATCGATTGGGAAAAATACGTTCTAATAGTTCTTCGTTTTTGCCATAGCATTCTTCTTTCATTTTTTCCAAACTAATGTTGGCGCCTAAATTGTTTAAAATACGGTGCCATGCTTGGATGTGATAGGCCATGTCATCTATCATGGTGCCATTTAAATCGAATAAAAAAGCCAAAGGAGCGTTCATGTATGTTTGGGTTGCTATAGTGAGGGGGCTATCAAAAGTACAATAATGGTATTCAAAAACTGAATGGGCAATGACCAATCAGGTTATTGCCCATTCAGTAGGGTGCTATTTAAATAAATCTGTTGATCAAATTTTCTAAATATTCTTGTTTGCCGCTGGTAACAGCAGGTTCGCCGTTAGCAATAGCAAATGCTCTTAAATCTTCAAGGCTAAGTTTACCTTCGGTAAATTCTTTTCCTTTACCACTATCAAAACTTGCATACCTGTTGGTACGGATAGATTTATAGTCGCTTTTGTTCAAAATATTGTCTGCTACAATCAAGGCTCTTGCAAAGGTGTCCATACCGCCAATGTGGGCATAAAATAAATCGGCTACGTCGGTAGAATTTCTTCTGCGTTTTGCATCGAAATTGATACCACCTTTAGTGATACCCCCTGCTTCAACAATTACCAACATGGCTTCTACCAATTCGTTGATATTGTTTGGAAACTGGTCTGTATCCCATCCATTTTGATAATCGCCACGGTTTGCGTCAATGCTACCCAACATACCTGCATCGGCAGCAATTTGCAATTCGTGTTGGAAAGTATGTCCGGCTAGCGTAGCGTGGTTTACTTCAATATTTAGTTGGAAATCTTCCAATAAGCCAAACTGACGTAAAAATCCAATTACGGTTTCGCTATCGTAATCGTATTGGTGTTTGCTTGGTTCGCAAGGTTTGGGTTCAATGAAGAAAGTTCCAGTAAATCCGTTTTTGCGAGCGTAATCTTTGGCCGTATGTAAAAAGCGAGCAAAATTTTCTTTTTCGCGTTTCATGTTGGTATTCAACAAGGTCATGTAACCTTCTCTACCACCCCAAAAAACATAGTTTTCGCCTTTTAATGCAATTGTAGCGTCGATAGCGGCTTTTACTTGGGCTGCGCCATGGCTCAATACATGAAAATCGGGATTGGTGCCTGCACCATTCATGTAGCGACGGTTAGAGAATAAATTAGCGGTTCCCCACAATAATTTTACACCACTAGCGTCTTGTTTTTCTTTCAAATAGGCGGTTAATGCTTGCAAACGACGATCGTTTTCAGCAACATCGTTGGTATAATCTACCACGTCTACATCATGAAAACAATAGTAAGGAAGCCCCAATTTGGTCAAAAATTCAAAAGCTGCATCTGCTTTGTCCTTTGCTCTTTCTACGGCATCGGCTTTTTCGTTCCAAGGATAAATGTGGGTAGGTTCGCCAAATGGATCGCCTCCGTTACCTACCAATGAATGCCAATAAGCACCTGCAAAACGCAAGTATTCCTTCATGGTTTTACCTGCAACAACTCGGTTTTCATCGTACCATCTAAAGGCAAGCGGGTTGTCGCTTTCAGGGCCTTCAAATTTAATTTGGTCAATGCCTTTAAAATAGGTTTGGTTACCAATTACAACTGACATAATAAATGACTGGGGTTTGTTTAAAAAAAAAGTTGAATTAATTTAATTGATTGTCTAGTAGTGCTTTCCACTCTTCATACAACGCATTGTATTCGTTAGTATGGGTAGGGTGTACCACATTCAATGCCTCCATATTGGAAAATGCTTCTGCAGCATTGGCAAAAACGCCTACACCTATTCCTGCACCAAGCGCGGCCCCAACACTGCCATCGTTATTGTACAATTGTACACTCACATTGGCAGCATTCACAAAGGCATGGGTAAATACCGGACTTAAAAACATATTGGCTTTACCCGCTTTTACTACTGCGGGCGACATACCATTTTCGCGCATGATATCTAAACCATACCTAAATGCAAAGGCGATTCCTTCTTGTGCTGCTCTAAACAAATGAGCAGCGGTATGTACATTAAAGTCGATATTGTGTATATGGCTTTTAATAAATCTGTTTTCTAATATACGCTCGGCACCATTACCAAAAGGCAACATAAACAAACCATTGCTGCCGGGTGCTACAGAGGCGGCGGCTTCGTTCATTTGTGCATAGCTTAGTTGGGTGCCGGCTGTTTGCTTTACCCAACGGTTAAGAATGCCGGTTCCATTGATACACAAAAGTACCCCAAGGCGGTTTTGGTCTTGTGTGTGGTTAACATGTGCAAACGTATTAATGCGCGAAAGTGGATCGTAAGTAAGTGCATCGCTAACGCCATAAACCACACCCGACGTGCCTGCTGTAGCAGCTACTTCTCCGGCTTCCAGTACATTTAAACTCAACGCATTATTGGGTTGGTCGCCAGCTTTATAAGTAACAGGAATGCCCGTTGTTAGCGAAAGTGTGGTTGCCACCGCTGCCGATAATCCGCCATGTGCAGCAAAAACGGGTTTAATTTCGGGAATGAGGGTTTCGCTAATACCATAATGCTGTAGTACATCTTTCGATAATTCGTTGTTGGCAAAATCCCAAAAAATGCCTTCGCTGAGTGCGGCAATAGTGGTGGTAGCTTGTTGGGTAAGTTTGTAGGCAATAAAATCGCCGGGTAGCATGATAGTAGCTATTTGTGCATATAGCTCGGGTTCATTGGTTTTAACCCATGCGAGTTTAGAAGCAGTAAAATTGCCCGGTGAATTCAATAAATGGCTCAAGCACTTGCTTTTACCTATGCTGCTGAAGGCTTTTTCGCCCAAAGCTACTGCGCGGCTATCGCACCAAATAATGCTGTTGCGCAATACTTTTCCTTGGGCATCTAAACACACCAAACCGTGCATTTGATATGCAATACCTATAGCCCCAATATCGGTAGGGTTGTAGGTTTTTAGTGCATTGGCTTTTTGAATAGCCAACTGAACATATTGCCACCAACTTTCAGGATCTTGTTCGGCCCAACCCGATTGCAATGAGATAATTTCGGCTTCTGTTTCTGGATATTGAACAGAAGCAAGGCTTTTTTGTGTGGCAGCATCCACTACCGATACTTTCACAGATGAAGTACCTACATCAATTCCTAACAATAACATATGGCGTAAAATTAAATTTAATCGTGGTAATATATTTCAATTACGGAGGTCAAAATTTGAATAAATATCGGCTTTGTACAACTGCTATTTTGAAAATAAAATATGCTATCTTATCAAGTTTTTATCTTTTGAAGGCTGTATATTTGATAATATACCGTTCTTAATTTGAAGCTATGCGTACTTTAATTCAAAAAATACATGTAGAGGAGCACCATTCTTTTGCCTGTCGTACTTATAAAACGCCCAATTTTGAAACCAATTGGCACAAGCACGAAGAGTGTGAACTCATTGTATTTAACGAAGGTTTTGGTAGTGCCATGATTGGCGATTTTGTGGGCGAATTTAAAGTAGGGGATGTTTTTTTTGTAGGGAGCAATGTGCCTCACGCATTCAGGAAGTACGAACAAAAAATGATTGCTTCGGCTACTGCTATTCAATTTAAAAAAAGCATTTTGGGTAACGATTTTTTGCACCTGCCCGAAATGAAAAGTATTGCACAGTTTTTGGCCAAAACAGACGGCATAGAACTTACAAACGAGCTACGCGAAATTGTGGCTCAACATATTTTGGCAATTGAAAAACTAGAAGGCTTTGAGCGGCTGTTTTCCTTTATTGCCTGTTTGGAAACCATGAGCACCTCCGGTCAGTTGAATGCCATTACTACCAACTTTCATACATCAAGCAGCCACATCAACCCGGCGATTGAAAAAATTATTGATTTTTCCTTCAAACATTATTTAGACCCTATCACCTTGGAGCAGGTGGCCGCCGTAGCGGATATGAGTATTCCTACCTTTTGTCGTTTCTTTAAGAAAAACATCAAGAAAACGTACTTCGATTTTTTGCAAGAATTGCGCATTAGTCATGCTTGTAAATTATTAACACATACCAACAAGCCCGTAACAGAAATTTGTTACGAAAGCGGCTTCAACAGTTGGGCGCATTTTAGTAAGCAGTTTAAAAAAATAAAGCACGTAACGCCATCGGTATACCGAAAGCAATTTTCGGAAGAGTAAGGTGGTAAATGTGTGATCCCAAAAAAAAAGTGCAAAGAATTGGTATTTGAATGGCTAACAGCTTTTTCCTTAGATCATTCGGCCGTCTTCCATGGTAATGATGCGACTTGTTTTGGATGCAAAGTTGGGATCGTGGGTTACAATGAGGAGGGTTTGCCCAAATTCAGTAGCCAATTGCTGAAAAATGTCAAAAACAATATCGCTGTTTTTTTTATCCAAATTACCTGTGGGTTCGTCACCCATAATAATGTGTGGGTCGTTAATGAGCGCTCGAGCGATTGCGACGCGCTGTTTTTCGCCACCAGAAATAAGGTTGGCTTTTTTATTGGCCAAATGTGCCACTCCAAGCATGGTTAATTTTTCCATGGCACGGTGTTCCACCTCGGCATCAGCATATTGCTGCAATTTTAAGCCCGGAAGCATTACATTTTTTAATACCGTAAATTCGTTTAGCAGGTAGTGAAACTGAAATACAAAACCAATTTTGCTGTTGCGCACTTGTGCTAACTCGGCCTCTTTTTTTTCTGCCATCAATTGCCCATCTATGTACAACGCTCCTTGATAGTCGGTGTCCATGGTAGACAAAATATACAGCAAAGTCGATTTGCCACAACCCGATTTACCGGTAAGCGATACAAACTCGCCCTTGTGTATGGCAAAACTGATGTTTTTCAGTACCTGAATGCTTACAGGGTCGTGAAAGCTTTTGCAAATATTTCGGGCTTCTAATATGGGGGTAGTGGGTTGCATTTATTTACCTCGGATGATGATGACAGGATCTATTTTACTGGCTTTTCGGGCCGGCAGCCATCCGGCAAAATAGGTGGTGACGAGCGAAAAAATGGCGCCAATTACATAAAATGCCGGATTGTAATTAATAGGGTAGGTTTTTACAGTTGGCAACGACGGTGTATTGAATGGAATGTGTGCTATGCTGTACGACAGTAGCCAACCGATAATTAAACCAAGCATACCGCCAACAAAAC
>Ga0114938_1000195_pt1 | contig 48540 bp, 44 predicted proteins | sample AshMeaBigSpring_FD_88675 | JGI IMG/M metagenome (GOLD analysis project Ga0114938, IMG submission 88675) | Groundwater microbial communities from Big Spring, Nevada to study Microbial Dark Matter (Phase II) - Ash Meadows Big Spring | ecosystem: Environmental > Aquatic > Deep subsurface >...
GCACCGCTTCCGGTGCCCGCAGATGGTCCGGCGCCTGCGCCAGCAGCGTGCGGAAGTTCTGCACGGCTTCCTTGTAGTCGCGCGTGGCGTAGCGCGCATTGCCGAGCCAGAAGTGTGCCGAGGCGGCGTAGCCGCTCTGGGCATGGCGCCCGAGAAACTCGACGAAGGCCCCCTGCGCCGCGGCGAACTCGCCCTTGCGAAAGATGCCGAGGGCGGCCTCGAACTCGCGTTTCTCCGCCGGCTCCGCCATGAACTCGCGGCCATCGACCGTCACCTTGACCGGCTCGAACTTGCGCAGACGTTCATCAAGGCCCTGCAGCAGGTCTTTCTGCGTGCGCTGCAAGTCGGCCACGCTGCGGGCCAGTTCCTCGTTTTCACCGCGCAGGCGCGCCAGCTCGGCCCGCAGCGCCTCGATCTGGTTCTGCAGGGTCAACAGGCTGCGGCCGGCGTCTTCACGCGATTGCGTCTGCTCCTGCACACGTTCCAGGCGTTGACGCAGGTCCAGGATGGCACGGCGGGCCTCGTCGTCCGAGAACAGGGCCGCCTGCGCCGGGCCAGCCAGCCAGGCCATCAACAATGCCGCAAGCAGTCGCGAAAAATGCATCACAGGTGCGCCCCCTGCCAGTTTCAACGGTAGGTGATTTCTGCGCGGCGGTTCTTGGACCAGGCCGCTTCATCGCTGCCCTGCACCGCGGGCTTCTCCTTGCCGAAGCTCACGGCTTCCAGCTGGCTGTCGGCGACGCCCAGCAGCACCAGGGCGCGGCGCACCGCCTCAGCACGCTTCTGACCCAGCGCCAAGTTGTATTCGCGGCCGCCGCGCTCGTCGGTATGGCCTTCGATCGACACTTTCCGGTTCTTGTCCGCCATGAGGTGACGGGCGTTGGCGTCGATCACGGCGCGGAACTCGGGCTTGATCTCAAAGCTGTCGTAGTCGAAATAGACCATGCGCGGGCCGGCCGGTGCCACACCCAGGTCGCTCCTGTCCAGCTGAACCGACGCGACGCCTTTGCCAGCCGCATTGCTGTCGGCGCTGACCGAGGCACCAGTACGGTCTTCCACCGGCACGTCGTCCAGCTTCACAGACGAGCCGCAACCGGCCATCAGCAAGGCGGCGCCCAGGATCAGGGCGTATTTCTTAATCGACATCTCATCACTCCTATGGATATGTTGCGTTAATTCTGTTTCTGGAACGGGCCCCAGTCGGGCTCGCGGATATCGCCGCCCTGCCCGGCCAGGCGCGCCTTGAGCTTGCCGTCCAGCGTGGTAGTCATCAGCGCTTCGCGCCCCTGCTGCTTGGTGGCATAGATGACGAGACGGCCATTGGGTGCAAAGCTGGGACTTTCATCTGCCACGGTATCGGTGATGGCTGCGGCGCTGCCGGACGACAAGTCCATGACATGCAGCTTGAAGGCGCCGCTCACGCGCGAAATATAAGCGAGCCAGCGCCCATCCGGGCTGATGGCCGGGGAAATATTGTAAGAACCGGTGAAGGTCACCCGATCTACGGCACCGCCGCTCGCTGGCATGCGGTAGATTTGCGGGCTGCCCCCGCGATCGCTGACGAAATAGATGCTCTTGCCGTCCGGCGAAAACGCCGGCTCGGTGTCGATGCTGGACGACTGCGAAAGGCGACGCGGCTCGCCACCCGTCGCTGCATCAATGGCGTAAAGCTGCGAAGCGCCGTCGCGGCTCAGGGTCACAGCCAAGGTACGGCCGTCCGGCGACCAGGCGGGCGCGCTGTTCGAGCCACGGAAATTGGCCACCAGGCGACGGCGGCCGCTGGCAATGTCGTGCACATAGACTACCGGCTTGCGCGACTCGAAGGACACATACGCCAACTGCGTCCCGTTGGGCGACCAAGCCGGCGAAATGATCGGTTCCGGGCTGGTCAGCGCTGGTTGGGCATTCTCGCCATCGGCATCGGCCACCCACAGGCTGTAGCGCGGACCGGCCTTGGTGACATAGGCGATGCGGGTCGAGAAAGCGCCCTTGTCCCCCGTCAGCTTTTCATAGATGAAGTCGGCAATGCGATGCGCCGCCAAGCGCAGGTCGCCGGTTGTCACGGCATAGCTCTGACCGCCCAGATCCTGGCCACGCACCACATCCCACAAGCGGAAGCGGATGTCGTAACGGCCATCGGCCAGCCGGGTGATGCTGCCGGCCGCCAAGGAGTCGGCACCCTTCTGGCGCCACGGCGACATGTCAGGGCGGGCATTCTCGTCCAGCCCGCTGCCAGCCGCGTCAATCAGACGGAACTGGCCGCTGCGCTCCAGATCGGCCTGAATGATGGCCCCGATCTTTTGCGGCGCCACATCGTCGCCGCGGAAAGGCGCAATCGCAATCGGCAGCTGGGTCAACCCGACGCCGGAGACTTCAACGCGAAACTGAGCCAGGGCCGGCAAGCCGACCAGACCGGTTATCAGGCACAACAAAGTACGTTTCAGCATTTTTCTATTATCCCAATCTTGTGATCACGGCATCGTCATGGACTCGGAATTGCGCATAACCAAGAGTGGCACGCACCACATCGGACGCGACGCGCTCCCGCACCGTGCGAGCATTCTGCGATTCATGATCGCGTGCGGCCTCCTTGTGCCAGAGGTGAAACACCTCGGTGGCGCAAAAACCGTTCTTGCGGGCCACGCCGCTGTGGTGCAGCCGCAGCACGAAGTCGGCGTCCTCATGACCCCAGCCGACGAAGGACTCGTCGAAACCGTCCACACGCTCAAAGTCCGAGCGCCATACGCCCATGTTGCAACTGCGGATACCCTTCCAGGAAAAACGCCTCTCGACGCGTCCCGGCCAATCCGGGAGCCGTAGCAGGCCGGTCAGCTTGCTGGCATGCCCGCGCAAGCGTTGTGCAATCCAGTAAGTTCGGCCACGACCACATATCTGCTCGGTACCGCTGATAACCTGCTGCGTCAGCGCCGGCGACAGCAAGACGCGGCTGCCGTTGACGAAGAATCCCGGCGCGGCCAACCATTTGTGGCGCGCCACGAAATCAACCTCGGGGACGCAGTCGCCATCCAGAAAAACGATGTACCGACCCGTAGCCGCCGCAACCCCGCGGTTGCGTACCCGGGATGCCGTGAATCCGATGTCCGGATGCCAGACATGCGTGGCACGCAGGACATGGGCCACCGCCGACTCGAGTATCGCCCGTCGGTGCTCTTCACGCGAGCCGTCGTCGGCCACCACCACCTCGAAATGCCGGTCGGTCTGGCGCGCCAACCCCTCCAGCACCGCCAGCAAGGCATCGCTGCGGTTGTAGGTGGTGATCACCACGGAGAGCAGGTCGGAGGAATTCATTTTGAACTAGACTACGAGGCTGACAATCGCTCGCAGTGCCCCAGCCGTATCGCAGGGGCCGGCGAATACTACCATCCCCGATGAGCCAAATTTCCGTCTACATCATCGCCTACAACGAGGCCGAAAAAGTTGCGGCCACCATCGAAAGCGCTCGCTGGGCCGATGAGGTGATCGTGGTCGACTCGTGGAGCACGGACGGCACACCGGAAATCGCCACGAAACTCGGCGCCAGAGTCGTCCAGGTCGAGTTCAAAGGGTTTGGCGATCTGCGCAACCAAGCCATTGCGGCCTGTTCGCATGAGTGGATCTTCAGTCTCGATGCTGACGAACGCTGCACTACGGAGGTAGCCGCCGAGGTGCGTGCGATTGCCGGCGACCCGGACTCGGCAGATGTCTGGCGCGTTCCGCGGCGCAACTACTTCATGGGCCACTGGATCCGCCACTCCGGCTGGTACCCGAACTTCCGCCAGCCCCAGCTGTTCCGCAAAGGCAAGATGAGCTACGACCTCAAGCCCGTGCATGAAGGCTACATTCTCCATACCGACAGACCCGTGGAGACACTCAAGAACGCCATCTGGCAGTTTCCCTTCAAGAACATGGGCGAGGTCCTGCACAAGGCGAACCGTTATTCCACGCTGGGTGCGGAGAAGATCAAACACAAGAAGATCACCATGGGCTCCGCGCTGGCGCACGGCATCTGGTCATTCGTCAAACACTACGTTTTCAAGCTCGGCTTTCTGGATGGCTGGGCCGGCTTCGTGATTGCGCTGGGGAACTTCGAAGGCACCTTTTATCGCTATGTGAAGGCGCTGGAGATACAGAAGGGGAAAGCATGGAGCGCACCCGCCCCCGGGATCAATCGTCCGGTTTGACCATGACACAACAATCCGCGCAGGAGGTCAACAGCCGGGCTCTTTATTTCAGGCTGCTGGGTTACGTTAAACCCTATTGGAAGGCATTCACGCTCGCCGTGGTCGCCATGGTAGGCACCGCCGCGACCGAGCCGGCCTTCCCTGCCATCATGAAGTACCTGCTCGACCACGGGTTCAAGGCACCGGATCAGCGCCTCATCTGGGCCATTCCTTTGGCCATAGTCATGCTTTTTGTAGGTCGAGGTATTTTTTCTTTCGCTACCAATTACCTGATGACGTGGATTTCCACGCGCTTGGTAGCCGATTTGCGCCGGGAAATGTACGCCCGCATCTTGACACTACCGCCCGAGTTCTTTCACGACCACTCGTCGGGCGCACTGATTTCACGCCTGATGTATGACGCCGAGAACGTCAACCAGGCGGCGACCAGTGTTCTCGTCACCGCAGTCCGGGAAACACTGACGGCGATCGCGCTGTTGAGCTACCTGCTTTACCTGGACTGGCAGCTCACACTCGTCACCCTCGCCATTGCTCCGGTGATCGCGGCAATCGTGAAAGGCTTCAGCCGCCGCATGCGTAACGCGAGCCGTACCAGTCTGGCTGCTCTGCACACCATTTCCCACACCATCGAGGAGGCGGTCAATGCACATAAGGTTATCAAGATCTACGGCGGGCAAGCACAGGAGATCCAGCGATTCCACGACGATACGGAGCGATTCCGACGCTCGATGATGCGTGAAGCAATCCCCGCCTCCGCCATTGCACCCATCACCCACATTGCGGCGGCCGCAGCGGTAGCCACCATCACGTACCTCGCACTGAGTCAGAGCACCGGCCAGGCTGGCACCTCTGCGGGTGGGTTCGTCTCCTTCATCACAGCCATGCTGCTTCTGATCTCGCCCATCAAGCAGCTGACATCGATCAGTCCGCTCATGCAGCGCGGACTCGCCGCCTGCGAGAGCGTTTTCGCCCTGATCGACAGCCCTCCGGAGGAAGATAGCGGTGAGCTGCAGCTCGGTCGATCCGGTGGCCTTATCGAATTCGAACATGTCAGCTTCAGCTACCCCGGGGCTGACCGTGACGCATTGAAGGACATCTCATTCCGGATCAGTGCCGGGCAGACCGTCGCCTTAGTAGGCGCCTCCGGCGGTGGAAAAACCACCGTCAGCACGTTGATACCCCGCTTTTACCGGGCCACGGCCGGAACCATACGTATCGACGGCAGAGATATCAACGAACTGACCTTGGCCAGCCTGCGTCAGAACATCGCACTGGTCAGCCAGGATATCGTCCTGTTCAACGACACTATTGAAGCCAATATCGCCTTTGGATCGCAGGGCAGGAACTCCAGAGAGGACGTCATCGACGCTGCTCGTGCGGCCAACGCCTGGGAGTTCATCCAGCAGCTTCCCCTTGGACTGGACACTCCCATCGGCCCCGACGGAGCGAAGCTATCTGGTGGACAGCGGCAGCGCATTGCGATTGCACGCGCGCTATTGAAAGATGCGCCCATTTTGATCCTGGATGAGGCCACGTCCGCTCTAGATGCCGAATCCGAACGCCAAGTTCAGGCCGCGCTATCCGAGCTTATGCGGGGCCGGACCACGCTCGTGATTGCGCACCGCCTCAGCACCATCGAACGTGCGGACCGGATCCTAGTCCTAGACCAAGGGCGCATTGTCGAAAGCGGGACACACAAAGAGCTGCAGGCCTTGGACGGGTACTACGCCAATTTGAACCGGATGCAGACATGACGATCCCGATCCTGATGTACCACCAGATCGATGCGCCACCGCCGCGCGGCACCCCGCTGCGGGGGCTGATCGTTGCGCCGTCCTCCTTCCGCTGGCAGATGCGCATGCTGAAGCTGATGGGCTACCGAGGCCTGTCGATGCGCGAACTGGAACCCTACCTGAACGGCGAAAAGCGGGGCAAGGTGGTTGGGATCACATTCGACGACGGCTACCAGAACAACCTGCATCATGCCCTGCCGGTCCTGCAGGAACATGGCTTCACCGCCACCTGCTACGGCGTGAGCCGCATGCTGGGTGGCACCAACGCCTGGGACGATGGCAAGGTGGCGGAAAAGCCGCTGATGACGCAACAGGACTGGCAAACCTGGAGCGCCTCCGGCATGGATGTCGGCTCGCACACATGCACCCACGCCAAGCTCACCGAGCTCCCCCCCGACCATGCCCGTGACCAGATTTTCCAATCCCGTCTGGAACTGGAACGGGCGATCGGCTGTACGGTACGCCACTTCTGCTACCCGTACGGCTGGTTCCGCCCGGAGCATGCCCGCATGGCCCGAGAAGCCGGTTACGCGACGGCTACCACGACACTCCGCGGTCGTGCATGCCCCGGCGACGATCCCTACAACCTGCCTCGCATCATGGTCGCACGTGCGACCAATCCGGTGCAGTTCTGGCTCAAGGTCGCCACATCGTACGAAGACTGGAAGAGATGAGACCTTTCGCCCTCTACTGCAAGAGTTATCGTGTGGACGTCAAGCGCGCACGTCGCCTTGCCCTATCGGTGCAGAGGTACAACGCCCAAAACATCGACTTCTTCATTTCCTGCCCGCAGAGCGATCTTGCGATCTTCGCGGAGCATCTGTCCGGGCTGAACGTCACACTGCTGCCGGACGAGGACATCATTCGCACCAATCCTGCCCACACCGTTGAAGGCATCGGACGGATTCCGGGGAGCCTGTCGCAACAGATCATCAAATCAGAATTCTGGCGGCTGGGTCATTCGGCCAGCTATCTCTGCGTGGATTCCGACAGCCAGTTCATCCGTCCTTTTGGTCTTGATGATTTCATCGCCAGAGACGGCGTTCCATACACCATCGTCGATGAATGCCGGGAGCTCTTGATTCCTGCACTGGCGGCCGGCAAGCAGCGGGTTATCGACAATTTCCGCAAGGAGTCGATTCAGGTCCAGGACGAGATCGGACGCGCTGGCAAGTTCTACAACTTCGGTCCGAACAACCCGGTCTGGCACAAGGACGTCTGGACCAGCCTGGACGAGGAATTCCTCCGCCCTCGGCAGCTTTCGCTGGCAGACCTAATCGTGAAGCACCCGATCGAAATGCGCTGGTACGGCGAGGCCTTACTCAAATACAAGGCGATTCCACTGCTCCCTTCACAGCCCTTTTTCAAAATGTACGCGTACGCCTGGCAGTTGAAGAAGGACCGTGCAGACGGCATCAAAGAGCGCGATCTGTCCCAGTTCTACTGCGGCGTTACGTACCAGTCGGCTTGGGAGCGGGAATTGGACTGGCCGCGTGAAGGTGGCAACTGGCTTTCGCGAACCGGTCGCCGCCTGCGTCGTGCCCTCGGTCGAATCTGAATCAACAACATGTCACCCCAGAACAAAATTTGGACCACGACCGTCGTCCTGGGCACAGCCGTGCTGCTGGCAATATGGCCCTTACCGGGAACAATGGCGCTGCGCAACCTGCTTCTGCTGACGGGGCTCTTCGCAGCCATCCCGATCATCAGGAGTCGCTCGGGTCTGTTACTCGCAAAGGGTGCCTGGCCAGTCTATGTATTGTTTGCGTTCTTCCTTTGGCTTATCGTTCATTTCACGTTTTTCGCCGGGATTCTGACAGAGCAGACGCACGAGCTCCTGGGTGAGTGGCCACGCAACCTGCTGGCGGGGGTGCTCGGACTTGGCCTCGGACTGTCACTCAACGATGGCCGCCTGTATGTGCAACGCAGCCGAGGCCTGGAGACGGTGCTCATCATGGGCTTTGCAGGTACGGCGCTCATCTTCTGTGGCCGATATGCCTACGAAATCTATCGCACAGGGCACTGGCTGCACCACAACTTCTTCATGACCCCTTACCTAGGGAAAACGCCGCTGGTTATCTTTGGAAGCATCTTCCTGCCGCTAATGTTCATAAAAATTCTGGACGCACTGAAAGGCCAGGAAAGCTGGCGCTGGTATCTTTACGGCGCGCTGGGTACCACATTCACGCTGTGCATGTTCTATTTTGGAAATACCAAGAACGGATTCGCCATCTTTGCCCTGCTCTTTGGCTACCTCCTCTTCTGCACGGTGCGACAACTGGTCGGGACCACACTCCAACCGAAGCGCAGCGGCATCGGAATTGCCGTGGTGCTGCTCAGCGCCCTTGCTTTCGGATATGCCGGCAAAAAGCACATCGAGTCCAACTCAGCCTAGTCGAACATCGTCGCTGACTACAAGATCAGTGTGTAGATTGACCAGCATGCGAACTGGAAAGACCGCGTCTCACCCTACCCGGCAAACGAGTTATGGGATACTGTCAATGGAAGCACCCACGGGCGAGTGGCCTGGGCCCGCGCTGGGCTGGAACTCCTCGCGGAACATCCATTCGGCTACGGCCTGATCAACCACTCCTTCGGCGCCATGGCCATCAAACCAAGGGAGGGGTTTCATCAACCTGATAGCAAGAACCGCGGATCTACGCACAGTGGCTGGCTTGATTTCGCACTTGGGTTCGGGATCCTCGGGTTGCTACTCGTCTGGATTCCACTGATGGTCAGCTTCTGGCGGGCACGGAAACGTACCGACTTCTGGTCACGCTATGCCACTTGGGCCATTCCTGTCGTCGGATTCACCTACCTTACCACCGAGGTATGCACGGCGCACTTCATTGAACTGCTGCTCTTCTTGAGCGCCATGTTCTTCGGACTCACGCTCAGAACACTTGGCGTAACCAACGCCGCAACCGACGAGTCAGCTTGAAATCCTTGGCCTCATGGTCCGAATACAGGCGGACCGGCACCACCAGATCAGGTTCCATGTCTATCGACGCGGACTCCAATCGGGCGTAGATGCCCTCCAAGGTAGGAAAAATGTTGTAGTCGTACAGAACCCTGCGCTTTGCTTCCGCCAGGGCCTTGGCGTGTTCTACGTCCGCTTGCCCCTGCAAAACCGATGCGATGGTCGCAAGAGCCTGCCGAGGTCGGTTGATATCAATGCGCACATAGCTGTCAGACGGAAAATAGTCATCCAGATTCGGACAGCCACTGTAGATGGGAAAGCAACCACGCAAGAACGGATCTGCCAGTTTCTCCGTCCAGTAGTTGTCATGAACCGAGTTTTCCAAGGCAATGTGGAACCTATAGTCCGCTAGCGCGACGTCCTTGTCCGGCATGGTCCGCACACCTCGGCCAAAAAAGTCGATCTGGTCGTCAAACTCTGCACGTAGCAAGTCTACAAACTTGATCCGCTGCCGGTGCCCCTTAGTCACCGCGTTAGTGGAGCAAACAACGGAGCACAGCTTCGTTTTGGGCGGGTTACCTGCCTCGAAATCCGAAAAACTCAACAAGGACTTGAAGCGCGCGGGGCCCTCCTGAAACTGAACTCCCGCAAACCAGTTGATACCCGGCTGCCCCTGGATAGCGCCGGCATGACGGGTTGCACGTTGTGTCGTCAGAACAGTGCCGAATTGCGCCAGGAAACGCTCCTGGTAACGATGAAAACTCCCAGGCTCACCTGCCACAAAAACTCTCCGACTCCGCGGTACGGTGGTCATCAACTCCACGTGAGGCCAGGCCGAATAGACCACCAGCCAGTCATACCCACCCGTACAATCGACTTTAAAGGTATAGGAGCTCTTGCCCCAGGTGTCCGCCGACCCGCGTAGCTGCCTTTGCCAAGGCCAGGCACCGCCCGACTCGTCCACAAACAGCACTTTCCGTTTCGTCATAAAACATGTCACCTGTGTTTTCCATCGTGCTATGCACGTACAACGCCGAAGCCTACCTAGATGAGTGCATCCGTAGCCTGCTGCACCAGACCTTCAAGGATTTTGAGCTGATTATCGTTGACGATGGTTCGACAGATGGCACCCTACAGCGGCTAGAAGACATCCAGGACCCTCGCATCCGCTTGGTCAAGTTGGGCTCCAATCATGGCCTGATTTACGCCCGCACCAAAGGTTTCTCCGAAGCGAGGGGGCGCTACATCGCAATCATGGATGCCGACGACATTGCCCATCCCGAGCGCCTGCAGTCACAGTGGGAAGTCTTTCAGAAGCAGAATGTCGACGTTTGCGGCTCCTGGCATACCTCGCTGTACAGCGCCACGGGCAAGAAGCGCTCCCGCAGGTCGCCGGTCACGAATAGCGACATCAAGGCCTTACTGACCATCTACTGCCCGATCTCCAACCCGAGCGCCAGCGTCAAGATGGAAACGCTCCAGCGCCATCAATACAACACCGCTCACCAGCATGCTGAAGACTACGGCCTGTGGTGCAACATCTCCGCAAATGGAGGAACATTCTTCAATATTCCTCGTCCACTACTGACCTATCGCATCCACCCCGGGCAAATCAGCCAGCAAAAACGTGAAACCGCCCTCAAGTCTTTCCAGAGCATCCAATCCCGCTATGTAGCCAGCCTGTTAGGCATATCCGTTACACCCCAGGCGCTGTCATTTCGAGACCGAATGAATCAGGGCGTTTTTTTCATGCGCACACTCAACGACAAGATTCGCGGCATCTCCCTTCGTGCAAATTATCAAATTTACGCCGAATTCCAGCCCCGGGGTAACGGACTGCTCACGCCGTTTATCCGCCTGGAGCGGCTGCTGATTGCGGCATGGATGACAAAACTGGGCCGCTATCGCACCGACAGCTGACCGGCGGCGGAGCCGCTACCTAGGAGCCGCGGATGATCGCTTTTACCCGGGCGAGATCAGCATTCTCAAGCTGATCACCAAGCTCAAGCACATTCGGAGTACCTCGGTAGGAGTGCCACATTCTCGGAACAAGTTTTATCTGGTCTCCCAACATGCCTGCAAGATGCGTCATGCCACTCTTGGAGCCGATCAGGACATCGCAATTCACCATCATGCGGAATGAATCAATAAAAGGCTTGTCGATCCACTCGACAACGTGGCAATTGACCTTGGCAAGGGCATCAGCCCAGGAGAAGGATTTCCCCTGCTCAGAACAATAGCGCCCTTCCACGCCCTCGCTCACGATATAGACCTGAACCGCTCCGGGAGCTGACTCAGCAACACACTCAAGGATTCGTCGGTACCATGCATCCGGCAACATGCGCTTCGATAAATCCTGGAACTGGCGCCCTGGCAAGAGATCGCCTCGACGGATATGTACGGCGATAACCAACGAACGAGCGCCTCCAGTGGCCTCTACTGAGTGATCCGGATTGTTCTCCGGCACAGAAAAAAATGCCCGCCTAAACCATTCGCGGCTGGAGGCATACTCAAAGTCACCCGTTCGATTCTCCGGCAAAACAAAAACGACGCCATCCCCGAGGCTCTCCCTGATAACCGAATCCACCTCCCGATAGGCCTCATCATCTATCTGATCGTTGGAAGGTATATGAATATTTGTTTTCGGTAGCAAGACCTTTTTGAGCCTGCCGAGCCGGAGCTCACGCTCAATAAACGCTCTTTCTTCAGCGTATTTCCCGAACGCAAAAAGAGCGTTGATGTCATCGCCGATATTGTGGCTCTCGTGTACTTGGCGCAGCGTTATCAGGCGCATGAACTGCTTCAAACGCCATCTTAAACTCACATCATTGGACTTACGAACCTGCTCAGCGGCATATGCAAACTTCAGATCGTGTCGCAAGCAGATCTTGATGGCGTTGTTCACATGTCCGAGCGAATGCCCAATGCCTGCATCTGGATTTTCATAATCGATCAGATAACGTCCCAAGCCACTCATAGCGTGCAACCGTCCTCCCAAAGAGATTCATCATTGACAAAAAACTCGTCGCCGTACTTCAACCTATCTGCAATTTTGTAGCCTTCAGCGTATTCAAAAGGACGATTAAAGGTCGTCGTATTGCTACAGAGCAACACCGCGTCTAAACTTCTAGTAGCGCTAGGTTGCACGATAGATTGCCCTGTCTTCAGAAATCAGCGTCAGAATCGGCACATGATTTCTCACAAGGAAACCGGCATCACCCCTCATCAAGCGAAGCAACTTGGTCCCAGCTCGTGGTCTACAACGAAATGCAAGAAATCAGCTGAATCAAGGCTAGTTGCTCGATAGACGCATGCGCTAGGTCAGGCCATACTAGCCTCGCGGAAGAATCGATGCCCTAGTGAAAACTATATCCTCGCACTACCTACGATCTGCCTGTCGCCCAAGCCCACACGGACGCGCCAATGCCCCAGGTTTCATGCCTCTCGACGACTCTTCACCATATCGCTGTAGGCATAGGCCAAGCCTTCCTCTAGACCAATCTTGGCGCTCCACCCCATCGCAACAAGACGCGTTGAATCCATCAACTTCCTGGGCGTCCCGTCCGGCTTACTGCTATCAAACGTTATGCGCCCTTGGTAACCTACCACCCGCGCCACCGTATCCGCCAGCTCGGCGATGGTTACGTCAGACCCACAACCGACGTTGATATGACTCAGCTGCGGCTGTACCTGAGCTTGATACGCATCGGGCGCAAGATTCATCACAAAAACACTCGCAGCCGCCATGTCGTCAACATATAGAAACTCACGACGCGGGGTTCCCGTGCCCCAAATGGTCACGGCCGGATCCCCTCTCTCCTTCGCCTCGTGAAAGCGACGCAAAAGGGCCGGGATGACATGGCTGTTCTCCGGGTGGTAGTTGTCACCCGGACCATAGAGGTTGGTGGGCATAACACTGCGGTAGTCGCGCCCGTACTGTCGGTTGTAACTTTCGCAAAGCTTGATCCCCGCAATCTTGGCGACGGCGTAGGGCTCGTTGGTCGGCTCGAGCGCGCCAGTGAGCAAGGCAGTCTCGGCCATGGGTTGGGGCGCCAGCTTCGGGTAGATACAACTCGAACCCAAAAACAGCAGTTTCTGAACCCCATGTACGTGCGCCGCATGGATGACGTTGGCCTGCAGCATCAGGTTCTGGTAGATGAATTCGGCAGGGTAGGTGTTGTTGGCATGGATACCGCCCACCTTGGCCGCCGCGAGGTAAACCTGATCCGGCTTTTCCAGGGCAAAAAACTCCCGCACAGCATGTTGATCGGTTAGATCAAGTTCAGCATGAGTTCGGGTGACAATGTCCGTCGCATCCACCCCTTGCGCAAGCAGCGTGCGCACGATGGCGCCGCCCACCATTCCGCGATGTCCAGCGACGTAAATCTTCGGGTGCGCGCTCATTTTTCCTTACTCACCTGCACGGTGTAGCCATGCTGCCGCAACAGTGCATGCTGCTTGGCCTGTTCCAGGTCAGAGGCCACCATTTCTCGAACCATCTCGTCGAGCGTGATTTCCGGAATCCAGCCCAGCTCCTGCTTGGCCAGACTGGGATCGCCCAGCAGGGTCTCCACTTCAGCCGGACGGAAATAGTGCGGATCGACGCGAACGATCACGTCGCCCACCTTAAGGCCGGGCGCCTTATCACCCGCAATGGCCACCACGACTGCATGCTCATCAACACCCCGGCCCTCAAAGCGCAACGTGATGCCTAGCTCCGCCGCTGATTTCTCAATGAACTGGCGCACGCTGTACTGCACGCCGGTCGCAATGACGTAATCCTTCGGACTTTCCTGCTGCAGCATCATCCATTGCATGCGTACGTAGTCTTTCGCGTGACCCCAGTCACGCAGCGCGTCCATATTGCCCATGTAAAGACAACGCTCCAACCCTTGGGCGATATTGCACAGGCCGCGGGTGATCTTGCGGGTAACGAAGGTCTCGCCACGACGTGGGCTTTCGTGGTTGAACAGGATGCCGTTGCTGGCGTGCATGCCATAGGCTTCGCGGTAGTTCACGGTGATCCAGTAGGCGTAGAGTTTCGCCACGCCATAGGGACTGCGCGGATAGAACGGCGTGCTTTCCCTCTGCGGAATTTCCTGCACCAGACCGTAAAGTTCAGAGGTTGATGCTTGATAGAACCGGGTCTTTTTCTCCAGCCCCAGAATGCGGATGGCCTCGAGCAACCGCAAGGCACCAAGAGCATCCACATCTGCCGTGTATTCTGGACTCTCAAAGCTCACAGCTACATGACTCTGGGCACCGAGGTTATAGACCTCATCTGGCTGAACCTGCTGCACGATTCGAACCAGATTACTCGTGTCTGTCAGATCGCCGTAATGCAGGACAAAGTTCCGATGGTCGATGTGCGGATCCTGGTACAGATGATCCACCCGCGCCGTGTTGAACTGGCTGGCACGACGTTTAATCCCATGGACCAGGTAGCCCTTCTCCAACAAGAACTCCGCGAGATACGAGCCATCCTGTCCCGTGATGCCAGTGATGAGCGCAACTTTCCTTGACATAAATTTCCTTGTTCCAGAATAAATCTGAGTAGTCCCCTGGCCCGCGCGACTTTTCGAACACACTAATTGACATGATGCGCAGGGGAAAAACATGTCTGGCGCTGGACCCGATATGTTTCAACGCATAGACAAGTCCGTCTCAAGTTTTAAAAGGGAATATCCGCACGCAACGTAGTACCAAGCCAGTTAAGCTTTAGACAGAGCCGTCGCGCTTACCTCTAGGGACTATGTTGCCCCTAAGATGCAAGCTTCGCGTGATTCTGCTGCCATTTCCAGGCACTGGCACACATGTCATCTAGATTTCTCGTAGCCTTCCAGCCAAGCAAGGTCCGCGCCTTCTCAACGCTAGCGTAGTACTCGGGCAGGTCACCGGGACGACGATCGACATACTTCACAGGCAACGCTCTTCCAATGACGGCTTCGAATGCACGCACGATCTCAAGCACGCTGAAACCCTGACCGGTCCCCAAGTTGAAGACATGACAACCTGTTTGCGATTGCAGAAATTGCAAGGCTGCCAGATGTCCCTCGGCAAGATCCATTACATGAATATAGTCACGAACGCCCGTTCCATCCAACGTAGGATAGTCATTACCAAATATGCTGAGAACCGCGCGTCGACCTTCAGCGACTTGAGCAATAAATGGCATCAGATTGTTTGGCACTCCCCTCGGATCTTCCCCGATCACTCCTGACTCATGAGCGCCAACCGGATTGAAGTAGCGGAGTACCGCTATACGCCATCGGCTATCAGAATGGGCCAGGTCATCCAACATCTGTTCCACCACAAGCTTAGTCTTGCCGTAGGGGCTAATCGCAAGCGTGGGATGCGACTCGTCGTAAGGTAAGTAACGTGGAACTCCATACACGGTTGCGCTAGAACTGAACACCAACGTCCGCACGTTGGCTACCTGCATAGCCTGTATCAAGCTCAGCGTGCCGTTTACGTTGTTGTCGTAGTACCTCAGAGGATCTATTACGGACTCACTGACGGCCTTCAATCCTGCGAAGTGCATTACCGCATCAATATGGTGCTCTCTTAGCGTCGCGGCCAATAGCGAGGTATTACGCACATCTCCCTGCACTAAGGGTATCCTTTGGCCACTAATATGTTCCAGCCTGTATGCGACGTCTTCACGGCTATTGCATAGATTATCAAAAAGCACCGTGTTATGACCTGCCTGAGACAGCACGGTGGCGGTGTGGCTGCCAATGTAACCACTCCCCCCAGTCAACAACACATTCATTGGTAGTCGCTTTCAACACCAGGTTAAGAATTGGGATGTTTTCTTAATAGAGTTAAGAAAACTGACCTCATCGGGTGCATCCCACAGAATTTTCGGAACTACTCTTTGCGAATTTGATACTCTGCCCCCAACTAATTACTTGTTCCACCGCAATTTGGGTACTGTATGGACTATCTCGCCCGCTGTCAGGCAAGCCTGTCTCCCGCCAGCGATTGAACAACTGCTCCAGCACCGTAGCAAGCGCCTCATAGGCCGTCCTCTCACCTCCGGTCTCGATCACGGTGTGCCCCTCCCCGCGCAGCATCGCCGCCATCTGCGGGTTGCGATGCACAGTTGCCAGGATGGGTCGTTGCATCCAGAGGTACTCGTAGAGCTTGGAAGGAATGTACTCCTCACAGATCGGCTCCTCGCCATGCAATAGCAGCAACACGTCGACTGCACGCATGCGGCGCAGGATCTGCGCACGACCGGACAGGCCGGTGGCTGGATCGGTTTCAATACGCCCCAGGTGACGCACGCTCGTTCGCACCGGCGACGCGGCCAACTTGGCTGCCGTCACCGCATCCAACGGCCCGCCCGTCACTTGCAGTTCGGTCGCACCCACCAGATCAGGGCGCCGTGCCTGAAGCGTTTCCAGTGCCTCGATGAAGGGGACCAGATTGCGGCTAGGCGACAGTGAGCCGAAATGGCCAACGACGAACTTCGGCCCGGCCTGGTACGGGGGCAGGCTCTGGAACGGCGCGTCTATACCCGGCAGCAGCATCTTGCCACGGTCACCCAACTCCGGATGCCGCCGGCGCGCACTGGCCAACGCCTGTTCGGTGAACCAGATGGCCACATCGGCCTCGCGGCAGATCAGTCCCTCGACATACGCCTGCATCTTCTGCTGGGCCGTCGTCGGCTCCGCGCCAGGCGCGACGAAAGGGTCATGCACCTCGGCCAACCAGGGCGTGCCCAGCGCCTGCTTGAGGGCGCGCCCAGCCAGATGCGCCGCAAAGGCGCCACCCGTTGAATAGATCAGGTCGAAAGGCTGGCGCCGCGCCAGCCTGCGGCCTTTCAGATAGGCGCTGAGCCACCAGGACCAGGAACTTTCCACCGGTCGCAATAACTTCTCCAGCACGACGCCCGGCAGCAGCACTAGCGATGCCACCGTCATCAGGGTCCGGTACACCAGCCTGTTGGCGAAGCGGCGGCGCAACACATGACGCAACTCGAAACGCAGTCCCGCCGGCCCGGCAGGCCAGAGCTGGTGATGCTCCAGCACGGGGTCCCGCGTACCCGATACGCCACTGAGTACCACCACCTCGACGCCCGCACGTCGCAGATGCGGCAGCTTGTCGGTGATGGTCTGGCTGGCGGCCCGGCCGTCCATGTTGAAGGCATGGGCCAGGATCAGCCAGCGCTGCCGGGTCGGAACTGTCATGAAGTGGTGTCAGGAAAAGCGAAAGCGGCAGCCACCGAACCCTAACGCTGGTCGGCGGCCTGTCGGTACAGCGCCTCGTATTGTAGGGCGGCACTTTCCCAGGAATGGCCCTGCGCAAACACCTGACCATGCTGGCTCAGCTGCTGCGCCAGCACCGGTTGCTGCAGCACCGTCGTCAGGTGCTCGGCCAGACGGGCGGCATCATGGGGATCATCAAGCAACAGTGCTTCCACGCCATGGCGCAACTGGCGGGAAATGCCGCAATGCGCCGGCCCGCTTACCACCACCGGCAGGCCATGGGCCAAGGCCTCCAGCACCACCATGGCAAAACTGTCTTCCAGCGTCGGATGCGCCAGACAATCGGCAGCCGTGTAGGCCGGCCTCAGGTCATGAAGGGACCCGAGAAAGTGGACCCGCTGATGCACGCCCAACTGGCTGGCCAGCTCCCGATAGCGCGCAATCGGCTTCGGGTTGCCCACCACCGCCAAGCTGACCTCAGACGGCAGTCGCTGCAGGGCCTGCAACAGGGCATCCAGCCCCTTGCGGGCATAGTCGTTCGCCACAAACAGCAGCAAAGGTCGTTCAATAGGCAAGCCGAGTCGCTGCCGCGCCGCTGCACGCGTCAGCCCGGGCTGTGGCAGGTCGGTCCCGGGTGTGATCACCTCCAGCGGGCTGCCGGGGTAGGCCTGTTCGCACTCGGCGCGCAAAGTCTCGGAAGTCGCGACCACATGGCGGCCGGGCACCGGCTTGAAGCGGGCACCTTCCAGCCAGACATAGGTCAGCAGACGCGGGCTCAGCACCACCTTGAGCCAGCGCAGTGCCAGACGCAGGCCGCTGCGCCCCTGGAACAGGTTGTAGCGTGTCGGCCGCACATGGATGGTCTGAATCTGGCCATGCCAGGTGTTCTCATGCGAGTGCACCACCTCGAAGCCTGTGCGGGTACGCCACCAGGTGGCAATCGCAAACAGCAGTTGGTTGATCCAGCGTGGCTTGCGGCTCAGGCAGAACACCCGGTGGTAACGCACGCCAGCCACCGGCTGGTTACTTTCCTGGGCAAAGACGTGGATCTCGTGACGCGCTGCCAGTTGCTCCACCAGCGCGACCGAATAGCTCTCGGCCCCGCCGCCCGTTCTGGCAAACACCCGGCTGATGATGGCAATGCGCATGCAAGCTGTCCGTGCTCAAAGCAGCACGATGTCGTACTGTTCCTGCCCCATGGCGGCCTCGCTTTGCAGCGAAACCGGCTTGCCGATGAACTCGCTCAAGCCCGCCAGGTGCTGGCTTTCCTCGTCCAGCAGCAGCTCGATCACCTGCGGCGCCGCCACCACGCGGAACTCGCGCGGGTTGAACTGGCGCGCCTCGCGCAGAATCTCGCGCAGGATGTCGTAGGCCACGCTGCGCGCCGTCTTGACGATGCCCTTGCCCTCGCAACTCGGGCACGGCTCGCACAGCATGTGCGCCAGCGATTCACGGGTGCGCTTGCGTGTCATCTCCACCAGCCCCAGCAGGGAGAAGCCGCCCACCATGGTCTTGACGCGGTCGCGCGCCAGTTGCTTGCGGAATTCGGTCAGCACCGCCTCGCGGTGGTCTTCATGCGCCATGTCGATGAAGTCGACGATGATGATGCCGCCCAGATTGCGCAGCCGCAATTGCCGGGCAATGGCCTGCGCCGCTTCCAGATTGGTCTTGAAGATGGTGTCGTCGAAGTTGCGCGCGCCGACGAAACCGCCGGTGTTGACATCGATGGTGGTCAGCGCTTCGGTCTGGTCCACGATCAGGTAGCCACCGGATTTGAGGTCGACACGCCGGCCCAGCGCCTTGGCAATTTCCTCGTCGATGGAAAACAGGTCGAAGATCGGCCGTTCGCCCTTGTAGTGCTGCAGCTTCTCCGCCGCGGCGGGCATGAACTCACGACCAAAGGCGCGCAAGGCTTCGAACTGCTCGCGCGAATCGACTTTGATCGACTGGGTCGACTCACCCACCAGGTCGCGCAGTACACGCTGCAACAGGTTCAGATCCAGGTGCAGCAACGATTTGGGCGGTAGGCGCAGCGAAGCCTCCTTGATGCGCGCCCAGGTCTTGCGCAAGTAGGCGATGTCCTCCGCCAACTCGGCGTCGGACGCGTCTTCGCCATTGGTGCGCAGGATGAAGCCGCCGCCCTGCTCGCCGACGAGCGCCTGCAGGCGCTGGCGTAGCTCGTCCCGCTGGGCCAGCGGGATCTTCTGCGACACCCCTACGTGGTCATCCTGCGGCAGGAAGACCAGCAGGCGGCCGGCAATGCTGATCTGGGTCGACAAGCGCGCGCCCTTGGTGCCGATCGGGTCCTTGATCACCTGCACCATCAGCGCCTGCCCCTCGAACACCTGCTTCTCGATCGGTACCTGGGGCTGCGACGCCCGGGAGGCGCTGAGCGACTCACCCTCGACCGGCGGCTGCCAGACGTCGGCCACGTGCAGGAAGGCTGCGCGCTCCAGTCCGATGTCGATGAAGGCCGATTGCATGCCCGGCAGCACGCGCGCGACCTTGCCCAGGTAGATATTGCCTACCAGCCCGCGCTCGTAGGTGCGCTCGACGTGCAGTTCCTGCACGGCACCGTTTTCCACCACGGCCACCCGCGTCTCCTGCGGCGACCAGTTCACGAGTATGTCTTCCTGCATGACGTTGTCAGTTCCGGATCTTGTAGCCGAACGATGACAGCAATTGTGCTGTCTCGTACATCGGCAGGCCCATGATGCCAGAGTAGCTGCCCGAAATATGCGAGATGAAGGCCGCCGCCCTGCCCTGCACCGCATAGGCGCCAGCCTTGCCCATCGGTTCGCCGCCGGCCACGTAGGCTGCGATCTGGCTCCGATTCATGGCGGCAAACGTCACGCGCGACACGCTCAGCGCCTGTTCGCAGCGGCGCGGCGCGCCGATGGCCACTGCCGTCAGCACGCGGTGGGTGTGCCCGGCCAGTTCCGCTAGCATTCGGCGCGCGTCGGCCGCATCGGCTGGTTTGCCATAGATGCGGCGCCCCAGAGCCACCGTAGTATCCGAGCACAACACCGGTGCCGCCGGCAAGCCGCGGCGCTTCAGGCGCGCCAGCGCCGCATCAAGCTTCAGACCGGTCACACGCTGCACATAGGCGGTCGGGGACTCGCCGGTCAGCACGGCCTCCAACCCTTCCGCATCCTCGTGTGCGTCGGGCAGCAGCAACTCGTGGCGCACCCCCAGCTGTTCGAGCAACTGGCGCCGGCGCGGACTTTGGGAGGCAAGGTAGATGAAATCAGGCATGGGGCTCACCCGTCATTCGCGGTGGTAGGGGTGGTTGGCGTTGATCGACCAGGCGCGGTAGAGCTGCTCCAGCAGCAGCACCCGCACCATGGCATGCGGCAACGTCAGGTCGGACAGGCGAATGCGTTCGTGTGCGGCCTGGCGAAACGCAGGATCCAGACCGTCGGGCCCGCCGATGACCAGTGCCACATCGTCACCGCCGAGTTGCCAGTCCTTGAGCTTGGCTGCCAGCGCCACGGTGGTCAGCGCGGTGCCACGCTCGTCCAGGGCGACGATGCGCGTGCCCTTCGGGATGGCTTCCTCGATGCGCTTGCGCTCGGCCGCCACCAGCTGCTCATAGGTCTTGGAGCCGCGCGGCTCGGTCTTGATAGCCTTGAGCTCGACCTTCAATTCGGAGGGAAAGCGCTTGGCGTAGTCATCCCAGGCCGTCTGGGCCCAGTCCGGCACACGCTGGCCTACGGCCACGATCAGCAGCCTCATACGGCCTTCCGATTCCCGGCGTCAGGCTTTGCGTGCGACGGGCTTCTTCGCGGCACTCTTGGCCGCCGGCTTGCCGGCCGTCTTGGCAGGCGCCTTCGCAACCGTCTTGGCCGGCGCTGCCGACTTGCGGGCCACCGTCTTCTTGGCAGCGGTCTTGGCCGGTGCCTTGGCAGCCGTCTTCTTGGCCGCCGCTTTCTTCTCCTGCGCCTTGGACGGGAACGCCTCGGTCACGCCCTGCTTGGCAGCGCTGGAGCGCTTGAGACTGGTCGACTTGGCCGGCACCGCCGTCTTTGCGGGCGCCTTAGCGACCGGCTTGTCAGCACCAAACTTCAGGCGGACCGGCTTCTCACCCCACAGGTCCTCCAGGTGGTAGTACTGGCGAATATTGGGTTGCATGATGTGTACCACGGCCTGGCCGCAGTCCACGATGATCCACTCGCCGTTGTCCTCGCCTTCCATGCGCGGCTTGGCAAAGCCGGCGTCGCGCACGGCGTCACGCACGCTGGTGGCCAGCGCCTTGGTCTGGCGGTTGGAAGTACCGGAAGCAACGACGACGCGCTCGAACAGCGGTGACAGGTGCTCGGTGTTGAACACCTGGATGTCCTGGGCCTTCACGTCCTCCAGACCATCGACGATGGCGCGCTGGAGTTTCTGGATGTCTTTTTTGGCGGCGGTTTCGGTGGTCATCAAGAGGTCGTGTAAAGGTGATGGGCTTCAATATAGCGCGCAACCGGCTCGCAGACCAGCGGGGCGATACCCTGCTGGCCGGCCACCCGGGCGCGGATGCCGGTGGCGCTGATGTCCATGGTGGGCATGTGCAGCTTGCAAAAGCGCGGCGCCATCTCAGGCGGAGGAACAAACTGGACTTCCTGCCCCGTCAGTCCGTCGCGGTCAGCTACACAAATTATAGCAAGCCGCACGATTTCCTGCCAGTTGCGCCAGGTCGGCAGTACGTCCGCCTGGTCCTTGCCCATGACCAGGAAAAACTCGGCCTGCGGTTGCTCAGCCTGCAGCTCACGCAAGGTGTCCAGAGTGTAGGACGGGCCGTCGCGCCGGATCTCGCGGTCATCAATGAGCAGGCGTGGCAGATCGCCAAAGGTCAGTTGCACCATAGCCAGCCGGTGCTCGGCCGCCGTCAGCTGGCGGGTCTTGTGCCAGGCATGGCCGGTGGGCAGTACGTGCAGTTCGTCGAGCTGCAGCTGTGCCAACGCCACCTCGGCCAGAGCCCGGTGCGCCAGGTGCGGCGGGTCAAAAGCCCCACCGAAGACGCCGACTTTCTTCGCTGCCACGCTCAGACCCAATCCCGCCGCGGCAGGAAGCGGGTGTACAGCGCCGCCTCCGGCGAGTCGGGCTCGGGTTGCTGCTGGTAGGCCCAGCTCACCAGCGGTGGCATGGACAGCAGGATGGATTCGGTACGCCCGCCCGACTGCAGACCGAAGTGCGTCCCACGGTCCCACACCAGGTTGAACTCGACGTAACGGCCGCGCCGGTAGAGCTGGAAGGCGCGCTCACGCTCGCCGTGCGGCAGCTGCTGGCGACGCTCCACGATCGGCAGGTAGGCCTGCAGAAAAGCGTCGCCGACGGCCCGCATCATGGCAAAACTGCCCTCGAAACCAAGCTCGGAAAAGTCGTCGAAGAACACGCCGCCGATGCCACGTTGCTCGTTGCGGTGCTTGAGAAAGAAGTAGTCGTCGCACCAGGCCTTGAAGCGCGGGTACTTGTCGTCGCCGAAGGGCTTGAGCGCATCGCGGCACACCGTGTGGAAGTGCACCGCATCCTCCTCAAAGCCGTAATAGGGCGTCAGGTCCATGCCGCCGCCGAACCAGCAGACCTCCTGCCCGTCCTGGCCCTTGGCCGCCAGCATGCGCACATTCATGTGCACCGTGGGGACATAGGGGTTGCGCGGGTGGAACACCAGCGAGACGCCCATGGCCTCGAAGGGCGCACCGGCCAACTCCGGCCGATGCTGCGTGGCCGACGGCGGCAGCTTCGGCCCCTGCACGTGCGAGAAGCCACAGCCGGCGCGCTCAAATACGGGGCCGTTTTCCAGGATCTTGGTCAAGCCATTGCCCTGCAGCGGCTCACCCGGCGCCTTCTCCCAGGCATCGGCCAAAAAGGCACTGCCGTCGATGGCGGCGATGGCGTCGGTGATGCGTTGCTGCAGACCCTGCAGGTAGTCGCGCACGGTGCTGACAGCGGAGGTGTTTGGGTTCATGGTTACTTCACGATGGTTTCAGTACGTGGCACCGAGGCGTCCAGGAGACGGATGGGCGCCGCATTGCCAGGCCGGCAACCGACGGCGCCATCCAGGGCGTCAGCAATGCGCGCAAAATCGGCGGCCTCGTCACCGCTCAGGCGCAGGAAGGCCTGCACCGTCACTTCGCGCCGAGGATAGTTGACTTTCACCAGACCCAGCGGCACTCCTGCCTGCACGGCCGTGCGGTAGAAACCGCTGCGCCAGCCCGGAATCCGCTTGCGCGTGCCTTCCGGCGCCAAGGCCAGCCAGAAATACTCGCCCTGCGCACGCGCCGCCTGCAGGCGCGCCGCCGTGTCGGCCACCACACCCTGGGACGAGGTGCGCGCCACCGGAATGCCGCCCAGCCAGCGCAGCCAGCGGCCGAAAATCGGAATGCGGAACAGACTGTCCTTGCCCCAGAAGCGCACCGGAATGCCCACTGCCCACTTGACGATCACCAGCACGATGAAATCCCAGTTGCTGGTGTGCGGGTAGACCGCCAGTACCCCTTGCGGACCGGGCAAGCCGTCGAAATGGACCGTCCAGCCCATGCGTCGCAGCAGCCAGCGCGCCACGGCGCTGCCGGCGAACTGCACCGGGAACGGGCGGGAAAAGTCGCCTTGGGTCATCAGCCCTTGATAGCGCGGAAACCAATGTCACCGCGGTACTGCATGCCGTCGAAGTGGATGCCCTTGATCGCCTCGTAGGCCCGCTGCTGTGCCTGCTTCACGCTGTCAGCCAGCGCCGTCACGCACAACACGCGGCCACCGGAGGTGAGCACCTGGCCGTCCTTCATGGTCGTGCCGGCATGGAACACCATGGCGTCGTCAGCATCGGCCGGCAAGCCGGTGATGGCGTCGCCCTTGCGCGGGCTCATCGGGTAGCCATGCGCTGCCATCACCACGCCCAACGCGACGCGGCGGTCCCACTCCAGTTCAATCTGGTCCAGGCGCTCATCCGTGGCGGCCTGCATCACATCCACCAGATCGCTCTTGAGGCGCATCATGATGGGCTGCGTTTCCGGGTCGCCCATGCGGCAGTTGAACTCCAGCGTCTTCGGCGCGCCCGCGGCATCGATCATCAGACCGGCATAGAGAAAGCCGGTGTAGGGAATGCCATCCTTCTCCATGCCCTTGATCGTGGGCAGGATGATCTCGCGCATGGCGCGGGCATGCACCGCGGGGGTCACCACCGGCGCCGGCGAGTAGGCGCCCATGCCACCGGTATTCGGCCCCTGGTCGGCATCGAGCAGGCGCTTGTGGTCCTGGCTGGTGGCCAGCGCGGTCACGTTCTTGCCGTCGCACAGAACGATGAAGCTGGCTTCCTCACCCTGCAGGAATTCCTCGATCACCACGCGCGCGCCACCCTCGTTGTGGCTCACGCCCAGCTTGTTGTCCAGCAGCATGAAGTCGATCGCCTCGTGCGCCTCGGCCAGGGTCATGGCCACCACTACGCCCTTGCCGGCGGCCAGGCCGTCGGCCTTGACCACGATGGGCGCGCCCATCTTCTCGACATAGGCATGCGCCGCCACCGGGTCGGAGAAGGTCTCGTACTCCGCCGTGGGAATGCCATGGCGCTTCATGAAGGCCTTGGAGAAGGCCTTGGAACTCTCCAGTTGCGCTGCCGCCTTGGTAGGACCAAAAATGCGCAGGCCATGGGCACGGAACTCGTCGACCACACCGGCGGCCAACGGCGCCTCGGGGCCGACCACCGTCAGGCCGATCTTCTCCTTCTGGGCCCAGGCGCGCAGCTCCTGTACGTCGGTGATCGGCACGTTCTGCAAGCGCTTGTCGCGCGCCGTGCCGCCATTGCCCGGCGCCACGTAGACCATCTGCACCTTGGGCGACTGGGCCAGTTTCCAAGCCAGGGCATGTTCGCGGCCACCGCCGCCAATGACGAGTACGTTCATATCAATCCAAATCCTCTACTGCGGCAGTGATGCCGACGAACAGACGCCATGCCAGGGGCACCGCGGAGCCGGCTGCGCCGGGCCGCTGGTGCCGCCCCCGGCAAGGGGGGTGGCGTAGCGACACGAGGTGCGCGCAGCCTGGGGGTGTTCCATCACAGTGCTGCGTTGTGGAAAACGTCCTGCACGTCGTCCAGGTCTTCCAGGGCGTCGAGCAATTTCTGCATCTTGGCGGCGTCGTCGCCGCTGAGTTCTATAGTGTTCTCCGGGCGCATGGTCACCTCGGCCACCTCGGCCTTCAGGCCGGCCGCTTCCAACGCGTTCTTCACCGCCTCGAAGTCGCCCGGGGCGGTCAGCACCTCGATGGCGCCGTCGTCATCGCTCACCACGTCCTCGGCGCCTGCCTCCAACGCCACTTCCATCACCTTCTCCTCGCTCGTGCCCGGCGCGAAGATCAGCTGGCCGCAATGCTTGAACTGGAAGGCCACCGACCCCTCGGTGCCCATGTTGCCGCCGTGCTTGGAGAAGGCATGTCGTACCTCGGCCACGGTACGCACCCGGTTGTCGGTCATGGTGTCGACGATGATGGCCGCGCCGTCGATGCCGTAACCCTCGTAGCGGATTTCCTCGTAGGTCACGCCTTCGAGGTTGCCAGTGGCCTTGTCGATGTTGCGCTTGATGTTGTCGGCCGGCATGTTGGCCGCCTTGGCCTTGTCAATGGCCAGGCGCAGGCGCGGATTGGCGTTGGCATCACCGCCGCCTTGGCGGGCCGCCACCATGATTTCACGGATGATGCGGGTCCAGATCTTGCCGCGCTTCTCATCCTGGCGGCCTTTGCGGTGCTGAATATTGGCCCATTTACTGTGTCCAGCCACGGGAATTTCCTTGTGATTTGTTAGGCTATAAAGATCGAATTGTACTTTTCGGAAGAACCATGGCCGACCCCCTCCTGATTGCGCAGCACGGCGACGTGCAATGCTTCCTGCGACCCGACAAGGCCAACCGCCACGGCCTGATCACCGGTGCCACCGGCACCGGCAAGACCATCACGCTGCAGACGCTGGCCGAAGGCTTCTCCCGCATCGGCGTGCCGGTCTTCCTGGCCGACGTCAAGGGCGACCTCACCGGCATCTCGCAGCCCGGCGTCATCGGCGAAAAACTGGCCAAAATGCTCAAGGAACGGGCGCTGACCGCTCCTGAATCGATAGCATGCCCGACCACCCTGTGGGACGTGTTCGGCGAACAGGGCCATCCCGTGCGCGCCACGGTGAGCGACCTCGGCCCCCTGCTGCTGGGCCGCATGCTCAACCTGAACGACACGCAGGAAGGCGTGCTGCAGCTGGTCTTCAAGATTGCCGACGACCAGGGCCTGCTGCTGCTGGACCTGAAGGACCTGCGTGCCATGTGCCAGTACGTGGGTGACAACGCCTCGCAGTTCACCACCCAGTACGGCAACATCAGCGCGGCCAGCATCGGCGCCATCCAGCGTGGCCTGCTGCAGATCGAGGCCCAGGGCGGCGACAAGTTCTTCGGCGAGCCCATGCTCAACATCGCCGACTTCATGCAGACCGATGCGCGGGGCCATGGCGTGGTCAACGTGCTGGCCGCGGAAAAGCTGATGAACGCGCCGCGCCTGTATGCCACCTTCCTGCTGTGGCTGCTGAGCGAGCTGTTCGAACACCTACCCGAGGTGGGTGACCTCGACAAGCCCAAGCTGGTGTTCTTCTTCGACGAAGCCCACCTGCTGTTCAACGACGCACCCAAGGCGCTGCTGGAGCGCATTGAGCTGGTGGTGCGCCTGGTGCGCTCCAAGGGCGTGGGCGTGTATTTCGTGACGCAAAACCCGCTGGACATTCCCGACACGGTGCTGGGCCAGCTCGGCAACCGCGTACAGCATGCGCTGCGCGCCTTCACCCCGCGTGACCAGAAGGCGGTCAAGTCCGCCGCCGAGACCATGCGCCCCAACCCCAAGCTGGACATTGCCGCCGCCATCACTGAACTCGGTGTAGGCGAGGCACTGGTCAGTTTCCTGGACGAAAAGGGCCGCCCGAGTGTGACCGAGCGCGTCTACGTGCTGCCGCCGGGCAGCCAGATCGGCCCGATCACGCCACAACAACGCCAAGCTCTGATGGCCGGCTCGGTCGTGGCCGGTGTGTACGAGAAAGTGGTGGACCGCGAATCGGCCTTCGAGCGCCTGAGCCAGCGCACGCAGGAAAAACAAGCCCAGGCGGAAGCGGCTACCAAGAAAGAAGAAGGCGGTGGCCTGCTCGACACCCTGGGCGGCCTGCTGGGCGGTGGTGCCAAGCGCACCCGCGCCAGCGCGGGCGAGCAGCTGATCAAGAGCGCTGCCAGCTCCATCGGCCGGGAGGTCGGCCGTCAGATCATCCGCGGCGTACTGGGCAGCATCCTGGGCGGCGGCAAGCGCAAATAGGCGCAGAACCGGGCGCGCTGCTTACTGCGCGGCCCAGCCGCCGTCCATGTTCCAGGCCACGCCGCGCACGTTGTTGGCCGCCGGCGAGCAGAAGAACACCGCCAGTTCGCCCAGTTCCTCGGGGGTGGTGAACTGCATCGAGGGCTCCTTCTCGCCCAGCAGCAGCTTGGTGGCTTCCTCATTGGACAGGCCCAGCGCCGCGGCCTTGGCGTCTACCTGCTTCTGCACCAGCGGCGTCAGCACCCAGCCGGGGCAGATGGCGTTGCAGGTCACGCCGGAGGTGGCGTTCTCCAGCGCCGTCACCTTGGTCAGGCCGACGATGCCGTGCTTGGCCGCCACATAGGCTGACTTCTCCGCCGAGGCCACCAGGCCATGCACCGAAGCGACGTTGATGATGCGGCCCCAGTTCGCGCGGCGCATGGCCGGCAGTGCCAACCGCGTGGTGTGGAAGGCGCTGCTCAGATTGATGGCGAGCACGGCGTCCCAGCGCTCGACCGGAAAGTCCTCGATGCGCGCCACGTGCTGGATGCCGGCGTTATTGACCAGGATGTCCACCCGGCCGAACTGCGCCGCGGCAAAGGCCATCATGGCCTCGATTTCGGCAGCCTTGCTCATGTCGGCGCCGTGGTAGGCCACCTGCACGCCCAGCGCCGCGATCTCGGCCTTCGGGCCTTCGACGTCGCCAAAGCCGTTGAGCACGATGTTGGCGCCCTGCCGGGCCAGCGCCTTGGCAATGCCGAGGCCGATGCCGCTGGTGGAGCCGGTGACGAGAGCGGTCTTGCCTTTGAGCATGGTGTTTCTCCGATCAGACGATGCGATTGAATTAGGATGACGGGACTGCTGTCATTATCTTCAGCCCTTTGATTTCACCATGACCGAGCCTACGCTGAACTACGTAAGCTGCCCCGATGCCGGCGGCGGCCACCGCATGGCCTATTGGCAGTGGGGCCAGGCCGATGCCGGCCACGTGGTGCTGTGCGTGCACGGCCTGTCGCGCCAAGGGCGCGATTTCGATGTACTGGCGCAAGCCCTGTGTGCGCGCCAGCCCAACCTGCGTGTGGTCTGCCCCGATGTGGTGGGGCGCGGCCAGAGCGACTGGCTGCAAGACCCGATGGGCTACCAGCTGCCCGCCTATGCGGCCGACATGCTGGCGCTGCTGGCGCAACTGCAGCCCACCACGCTGGACTGGGTGGGCACCAGCATGGGTGGCCTGATCGGCATGGCGCTGTGCGGCCAGCCCGCGCTATCCCTGAAGGTACGCAAACTGGTGCTCAACGACGTCGGACCCGTGATCCAGTGGCAGGCGCTGCAGCGCATCGGCAGCTACCTGGGCCAGCCGGTGCGTTTTGCCTCGCTGGAGCAGGCGGCCGACGCGCTGTGGGCCATCTCTGCGAGCTTCGGCCCGCACACGCGTGAGCAGTGGCTGGCACTGACGCGCCCCATGATCAAGCCCGATGGCCAGGGCGGCTTCGTGCTGCACTACGACCCGGCCATTGCCCTGCCCTTCAAGGCGGTCACGCCGGAAAGCGCTGCCCAGGGCGAAGCCACGCTCTGGCAGCTGTACGACGCCATCACAGCGCAGACGCTGCTGCTGCGCGGCGCCGACTCCGACCTGCTGTCGGCTGAAACAGCGGCCGCCATGACACAGCGTGGCCCGCGCGCACGGCTGGTGGAATTTGCCGGTGTCGGCCACGCCCCCACCCTCATCGCTGCGGACCAGGTCCAAGTGGTGAGCGACTTTCTGCTGAACAAAGCATGAGCACCCGATGAAAAGCCTGGCTGCCGAGAACGCCGCGCCGGCCCACGTGCCGGAGCTGATTGCCGCCACCGCGCACAGCCTGCCGGAGCAGGCCCACGCACTGGCACGCGCGCGTGCCTTTGCCGAACCGCTGCTGGCCGGCGAGACGCTGGACACCGGCGAGAACATGCTGGCCCACGCCGACGCCGTGGCCGCCATCCTCAAGACCATCGGCGGCTCGGAAGCCATGCAGGCGGCCAGCTACCTGGTCTACGCCTGCGCCCATCTGAACAAGCCGCAGGAGGTCATCGCCAAGGCCTTCGGCGACAGCTTTGCCGAACTGGCGGTGGAGACCACCAAGCTGGTGCAGGTGCAGCGCCAGGCGCGTGCCGCCCAGATCGCGGCCGAGCGCTCGGGCACGCCGGTCCCGATGGCCCAGACCGCGGCCACGCAGACCGAGAACGTGCGCAAGATGCTGCTGGCCTTCTCGCGCGACCTGCGCGTGGTCATGCTGCGCCTCGCCTCGCGCCTGCAGACACTGCGCTGGTTCGCTGCCAGCAAGCAGCCTGTGCCCGCCGGCCTGGCCGCCGAGTCGCTGCATGTGTTCGCGCCGCTGGCCAACCGGCTCGGCATCTGGGAGATCAAATGGGAGATGGAAGACCTATCCTTCCGCTTCCTAGAGCCCGACACCTACCGGCAGATCGCCCGCCTGCTCGATGAAAAGCGCATCGAGCGCGAAGCCTATGTCGAGCAACTGCGCGCCCGGCTGGAGCGCGAGCTACAGGCCCAGGGCATCCACGCCCGGGTGCAGGGCCGGCCGAAGCACATCTACAGCATCGTCAAGAAGATGCGTGGCAAGTCACTCGACTTCGCCCATGTGTACGACGTGCGCGCGCTGCGCATCGTCGTCAATTCGGTGCCGGACTGCTACGCCGCCCTGAGCTGGGTGCACAGCCAGTTCACGCCCGTCACCGAGGAGTTTGACGACTACATCGCCAAACCCAAGCCCAACGGCTACCAGTCGCTCCACACCATCGTGCGTGATGCCGAGGGGCGGCCGATCGAGATCCAGATCCGCACCCAGGCCATGCACGAGCATGCCGAGCACGGCGTGGCCGCGCACTGGGCCTACAAGGAAGCCGGCACCAAGGGTTACGCCGGGGTGGCGGCCGACAGCGCCTACGACGCCAAGATCGCCGTGCTGCGCCAACTGCTGGCGTGGGAGCGCGACCTCTCCGGCCCGCAGCAGGGCCAGGGCGTGTTCGACGACCGCATCTACGTGCTCACGCCCGATGCCGCCATCGTCGAACTGCCGCAGGGCGCCACGCCGGTGGACTTTGCCTACAGCGTGCACACCAACCTGGGCCATCGCTGCCGTGGCGCGCGCATCGACGGCGCCATGGTGCCGCTCAACACCCCGCTGAAGAACGGCCAGACGGTGGAGATCACCGCCGCCAAGGAAGGCGGGCCGTCGCGCGACTGGCTCAATGCCGAGCTGGGCTACCTCGTCAGCCCGCGCGCCCGCGCCAAGGTGCGATCCTGGTTCAACGCCCAGGCCATGCACGAAACCGTGGCCCGCGGCCGCGAGGCGGTAGAGAAACTGCTGCAGCGTGAAGGCAAGACCGCCATCAAGCTCGACGACCTGGCCGCGCAACTCGGGTTTTCCTCTGCCGAGGCGCTGTTCGAGGTGGTGGGCAAGGACGAGTTCTCGCTGCGCAACATCGAGACCCTGCTGCGCCCGCCCGAGCCGCCGGCGGCGCAGGACGAACAGCCCCTGCTGAAGCGGGCCCGCGGCGTCGGAACGCGCGGCGGCGTGCTGGTGGTGGGCGTCGATTCGCTGCTGACCCAGCTGGCCAAGTGCTGCAAGCCGGCGCCGCCGGACGAGATCCGCGGCTTCGTCACGCGCGGCAAGGGCGTGAGCGTGCACCGGGCCGACTGCGCCAACCTGCGCGAGATCGCCACGCGCAACGCTGAGCGCGTGATTGACGTCGAATGGGGTCGTCCCAAGAGCGGCGAGCCGCCGCTCTACCCGGTGGATGTGACGGTGGAGGCCACCGACCGCCAGGGCCTGCTGCGCGACATCATGGAAGTGTTCGCGAAGGAGAAGTTCAACGTCATCGGCGCCCAGACCCAGACCATCAAGGGCGTGGCCTGGATGACGCTGACCGTCGAGGTGGCCGACTCCAGCCGCCTGGCCAAGGTGCTGGGTTCGGTAGCGGCCGTCAGCGGCGTGCGCTCGGCGCGCCGACGCTGAAACCGAAGCCCTGCGCTCAGGGCTGCAGTTGCACCGTGCCGCTGACCGTCACCTGCACCGTGCCTTGGCCCGCTTCCACCGGCAGCGCCTCGGCGGCCGCGCTGTTCACCGCCAGGGCCATCATGCGCGGGCGCGGCGGGTTCGGCTCGTTGCTACTGACCGTCACCTCACGCAAGCCGTAGCCGGCGTAGCCGAAGGCGCGGGCGATCTCCCCGGCTCGCGCCTTGAAACGCTCGATGGCCTGCGCCTGCACTTGGCTTTCCACCCGTGCCTGCTGCTCGCGGCTGAGGCTGAAGGCCGAATGCACCACGGTGAGCGTCTGGATACGGCCGGCAATACTGCTGATGCGGGCCAGGTCGCGCCCCTCCAGCAGCAGTTCGGCCGTGCCCTGCCAGCCGGTGAGGCGACCGTCGCGGTCGCGCCGAGGCACGAGGCTGAAGTTGCCGGTGCGCACCTGCAGCGCGCCCGGCTCGGCCGCGGCGCGTGCGTCCTTTAGCGCGGCGTCCAGCGCGGTCTTGAGCTGCGCCTGCACCACCTGCGCGTCCGCACCGTCGCGGCTGGTGCTCAGGGTCAGTTGCAGCCAGTCCTGCGGCACTTCCAGCGCGGCCGAGGCGGACAACTGCACCACGTTGCGCGGCACCGACTCCTGTTGACCGAATACGACCGACGCGCCCATAAATAGAGCGCAGACAGCTACTCTTTTGATAGCAACTTGCAGACAAGGCATATAGACTCCAAGGTTGGTCAGGGTTCAGGGCGCTGGCCGCACGGTGCCCGCCGGCGCGCGTTGCTGGCGCAGCTGTTCGCGCAGGGCCTGCCGCTCCTGCGGCGACAGTTGCCGCGGCATGACCGGCACCACTGTGCCGGGCACCGGCGACGGCTGCAGAGCCTGCCGCAACTCGGCCCGCCGTTGTGCCCGCGCCTCTTGCGTCGCCTGGGCGGCAGCCGCCTCGCCTGCCGGCTGGGCCCAGACGCTGCTGGCCAGCCAAAGACTCAAGCCAAGAACATGCTGGATCTTCATGGTTCGCACTGTAAGGGGTCTGCTGGCGTCTGTTGCAATCTTTCGGCTTTGGCCGTCGTGGCGTGGTGCCGACAGCGTTGCCTGTACCCGCCAACCCAACGCGGCATCGGGCAATGCGTGCTGACGCACAGCCTGCGGCTTTTTGTAACAGACTGTCAAAGTCGGCGCCAAACCGGGCCGGATCCGGTTCCCGGCCGGCAAAATCGGCTCTGTTACAAATTTGCCGAGACCGACCATGGCCACCCATTCCAGCCGTACCGACAAAATCCTGGTCGTGGATGACGACGCCCGCATCCGCGATCTGCTGCGCCGCTACCTGACGCAGGAAGGCTTCGAAGTCTTCCTGGCCGAAGACGGCAAGTCGCTCACCCGCATCCTGCTGCGCGAAACGGTGGACCTGATCGTGCTCGACCTGATGATGCCGGGCGAGGACGGCCTGTCGATCTGTCGTCGCCTGCGCGCGGCCAACGACAAGACGCCCATCATCATGCTGACCGCCAAGGTCGAAGACGTGGACCGCATCGTCGGCCTGGAAGTCGGCGCCGACGACTACCTGGGCAAGCCCTTCAACCCGCGCGAACTCTTGGCGCGCATCAACGCGGTGCTGCGCCGCCGCCCGACGCAGGAGGCGCCGGGCGCACCATCAAGCGAGAACGAGACCGTGAGCTTCGGCCCCTTCAGCTTCGACCTTGGCGCGCGCACGCTGCGCAAGGACGGCGAGGAATTGCCGCTGACCACCGGCGAATTCGCCATGCTCAAGGCATTGGTGCGCCACCCGCGCCAGCCGATGTCGCGCGAAAAGCTGGCCCAGCTGGCGCGTGGCCGCGAGTTCGAGCCGTTTGACCGCAGCCTGGACGTGCAGGTCTCGCGTCTGCGCAAGCTGATCGAGGTCGACCCGGCCACGCCGCGCTACATCCAGACCGTCTGGGGCGTGGGCTACGTTTTTGTGCCGGACGGTGCGGGTTGAAACTGCCCTCCTTCAAGCCTCGGGCGCGCAAGGCAACCGCACCTGAGCTCAGCAGCCCGTCCCCGCTGGAAGCCGACCTGGGCGGCTCGGAAGGCGCGCAGCGCGGCCTGAGCCTGTTCTGGCGCACCTTCTTCCTGCTCACCGTGCTGCTGCTGGGCAGCATTGCCGCTTGGCTGCAGACGCTGCGCGCGCTGGAGATCGAGCCGCGCGCCATCCAGACTGCGCAGCAGATCGCCTCGCTGGTCAACCTCAGCCGCGCCGCCCTCATCCACTCGGACGCCATCGCCCGCGTCTCGCTGCTCAAGACCATGAGCGACCAGGAGGGTGTGCTGATCCTGCCGCGCGAGCCTGGCGACACCTTCGAACCCTTCGATGACGACAAGCTCGACCGGCGCATCGCCCTCGAACTCACGGCGCGCCTGGGCGATGGCACGGTGGTGGCCGACAGCGTGAATCAGCAGCCCGGCCTGTGGGTCGGCTTCATGATCGACGGCGACCACTACTGGATGCAGCTCGACCGTGCCCGCTTCAACCAGACCGGCGGCCGCACTTGGCTGATCTGGCTGCTCACCGCGGCGGCGCTGTCGCTGGCCGGCGCGGCGCTGATCGCGCGCCTGATCAACCGGCCGCTCAAGCAGCTCTCGTTCGCCGCCAGCCGCGTGCGCGAGGGCGACTTCGCCGCCAGCCGGCTGGACGAGAAGGTGGCCACCAGCGAGATCCGACAGGTCAACATCGGCTTCAACCGCATGGCGCAGCGCCTGGCGAAGATCGAACAGGACCGGGCCGTCATGCTGGCCGGCATCTCGCACGACCTGCGTACGCCGCTGGCGCGGCTGCGCCTGGAGACCGAGATGAGCGTGGCCGACGCCAACGCCCGCGCGCACATGGTGGCCGACATCGAGCAGCTCGACGCCATCATCGACAAGTTCCTCGACTACGCCCGACCCGACCGCGACAACTTCAGCCCGGTCAGCCTCAATGAGGTCATCCGCAATTGCGTCTTCAGCTTCAAGAACCGTTCGGACATGCGCATCCGCCTGGACCTGGAGGACAACCTGTGGGTAATGGCCGACGATGTCGAACTGGGCCGCGTCATCTCCAACCTGCTGGAAAACGCCCGCCGCTACGGCAAGACGCCGGCCACCGGCATGACCACGGTGGACATTGCGGCGCGCGCGCGGGAGCAATGGGTGCTGTTGCGGCTGCGCGACCACGGCCCCGGCGTCGATGCCGAGCACCTGCCCAACCTGACCAAACCCTTCTACCGCGGCGACGCTGCCCGCACCGAGGCCACCGGCGCCGGCCTGGGCCTCTCTATCGTGGAAAAAACCATCCGCCGCATGGGCGGGCGCTTTGCATTGGGCAACACCAGCTCCGGCGGCCTGGCGGCGCAGATCAAGCTGCCGCGCGCTGCGCAATCACGATAAAAAGGTCCCCAGCCCTTTCCTGGCAAGCGCGGGAAGTTATCGAAACAGGAGCACCACGGCGCGCGCCTCGATGCTCAGGCCCTGCCCCACCGGCCCCAGCTTCTCCGCCGTCTTGGCCTTGACGTTGACCTGGGCCCGCTCCAGCCCCACCGCAGCGGCGATGCGCTCGCACATCGGTGCGATGTACGGTGCCATCTTCGGCGCCTGCGCCACGATGGTGCTGTCCACATTGCCGATCTGCCAGCCCTGGGCGCGCACACGGCGCGCCGCTTCTGTCAGCAGCACCACCGAGTCGGCACCGCGGAACTGCGGGTCCGTGTCCGGGAAATGGCGGCCGATGTCGCCCAGACCGGCCGCGCCCAGCAGGGCATCGGTGATGGCATGCAACAGCACGTCGGCGTCCGAATGCCCGAGCAGGCCGAGGTGATACGGGATCTCGATGCCGCCAATGACCAGCCGGCGCCCCGGCACCAGGGCGTGCACGTCCCAACCTTCTCCGACGTGGATGTTCATGCTGTGCTCCTGTTTGCGGCACGCGCCTGCAGCACGGCGTCGGCCAGGGCAAAGTCGTCCGGGTACGTGACCTTGAAATTCTGCGCGCTGCCGTTTACCAGCCGCGGCGCCAGGCCCAGCGCCTCCACTGCGCTCGACTCGTCGGTGACGGCATCACCGGCCTGCAGAAGGGCCCGGCGCAACAGGCCTAGGCGGAACATCTGCGGCGTCTGCGCCAGCCATTTGTCGCTGCGCTCCAAGGTGGCGGCGACGCGACCACCCTGCTCCTGCTTGAGCGTGTCGGGCAGCTGGTGCGCCAGCAGACCGCCCACCTCGTCGTGTTCGCAGGCGGCCATCAGGTGCTTGATCTGTGCTGGTGTCACCAGGCAGCGTGCAGCGTCGTGCACCAGCACCCAGTCCTGTTCCGCGGCGCCCAGCGCCACCAGGGCCGACAAGCCGTTGAGCACGCTCTGCGCCCGGGTGGCGCCACCGCAGTCCGCCAGCGCAAACGCGCCGGCGTGCGGGCGCAGGACATCGTCGCCCGGCGCCACCACCACCAGGATGCGGTGCAGGCGCGGCACGGCGGCAAAGGCGGCCAGGGTGTGCAGCACCAGCGGCCGGCCCGCCAACGGCTGATACTGCTTCGGCCCGGCGGTGCCGGCACGTGAGCCGGTGCCGGCGCAGGGAATCAGGCCCCAGAAACGGGGGGCGGAAGTGGCAGCGGGGGCCACAGGTGAGTAAGCAGACGTGTCCATCGGAAGACCGCCATTCTAAGAGCCGGCCCGCGCCGGTCTGGCCTCGCCGCCTTACTGCGGCAGCTTGTAGCCTTTTTCCCGCAGCAAGCGGCCAAAGGCGTCGATCGCCGCGCTGTCGTAGGTGGTGCCGCGCCCCTTCTCCAGCTCGTCCAGCGCCACATCCAGACCGCGTGCCGGGCGGTACGGGCGGTGTGAGGCGATGGACTCGATCACGTCGGCCACCGCCAGCACGCGCGCTTCAGGCAGGATCTCGTCGCTCTTGAGGCCGCGCGGGTAACCGCTGCCATCGAGCCGTTCGTGGTGCTGGTAGATGATCTCGGCCACCGGGAACGGGAACGGCACGTCCTTCAGGATGTCGTAGCCGGCCTGGGCATGGCCGCGGATGAGCTGCATCTCCACCGGCGTCAGGCGCCCGGGCTTGGACAGGATCTCGGCCGGCACGGCGATCTTGCCGATGTCGTGCACCAGGCCGATCAGCTCCAGCCGGTCGCAGCGCGTCTCGTCCCAGCCCAACTCGCGCCCGATCGCTCCAGCGATCAGCCCGACGCGGCGCTCGTGGCCAGCGGTGTAGGGGTCGCGCTGGTCGATCATGTTAGACACCGCCTGCAGCGTGCCTCGCATCGAGGCCTCCAGCTGCTTCACATAGCTGGCGATCTGCTCCTCGGCCAGCTTGCGTTCGGTGATGTCCTCCGCCACCACAATGGTGGCCGGCGCGTCGTCCCACTGAATCACGCTGGCGTGCAGCGCCAGCTCACGCACCTCGCCGCCTTTGCACAGCAGTGGCACGTTGTAGTGCACGCTGTGCTCACCGGCAGCAAGACGGCCCCAGGCGTCGCGGATATGGTGCACGTTGTCCGGATCCGCCGTTGTGAATTTCCAGACCTCCTGCCCCAGCAGGTCTTCGCGCGCCCAGCCGGTCATCTCGCAGTAGCGCGGGTTGACGTAAACAAACCTGCCATCGCGCCGCACATAGATGCCCAGCACCGTGTTCTCGATCATGGTGCGGAAATGCTGCTCGCTTTCGCGCAGCGCCTGCTCGCTGCGGCGGATCTCGGTCAGGTCGGTCCAGGCGATGATGGCCTCTTCGCCCAGCAGCGTCATGGTGCCGGTGGCCAGCCGCTCGCTGCCATCCTTGCGGCGCAGCCGCAATTCGGGCGACTGCACCACCCCACCCGAGGTGCGTGCCACCTCGATCGACTGCTGCCAGTTGGCCATCACCGTGGCCCGCAGTGCCGGATCGGCATAGACGCGCTCCAGCCAGTTCTGCTGGGACCGGATATCTTCCATCGCATAGCCCAGGAACAGCTCATGGGCGTGGTTGATCGCCCGGTTCTCACCCGTGGCCAGCGCCATGATCTGCATCGGCGTCGGAGAGTTCTGGAACACCTCGCTGAAACGCGTCTCCGACACGGCAGCCCGCCGCTCGGCAGCTTCACGCCGCGCCTGCGTGGCGATCGCATTGAGCGCGAACGACAGGTCCTCGGCCATCTCGTTGAGCAGCTTCAGCTCGGCCGCGTCGAACGTCGCAGGGCCCGCCGCATAGAGCCCGATCACGCCATACAGCCGGCCATCGCGCAGCATCGGCAGCACGGCCCGCTCGGTGATGCCGTGCCGGACCAGCTCGGCATTCCATGCGTCCGCGGCGGCATCCTGCGGCACAGGGACTGCAACGACCCGCCCGTGACGGAACTGGTCGTAGGCGCGGCCGAAGGGGCTGTCGCGGTCGGCCAGGATGGTAGCCAGCAAGGGCAGGCTGTGCGCGTCGATCCCATAGCTGTTGTGGATCTTCAGCGGCATCTCGCCGTCGTCGCTCAAGGCGATGACCAGGCGGGGGAAGGTGCCGTGCTGGATCAGCGCCTCGAAGACCTGCGCCAGCAGCTGTTCGTCGGTACGGCAACGCACGATGGCGCGGTTGGTCGCGCTCAGCATCTCGTACAGGTAGGTCAGGCGGCGCACCTGCCGGTCGGCCAACATGCGCTCGACCGACTCGCCGACGCGCTGTGCCACCGTACCCAGCAGGGCATGCTCCTCGGCCAGGAACACCTCGCCCACGATACGCAGGTCATCCGGGTACCACACGTGCAACTGGCCGACCTGCCGGCCCGCCACCAGCAGCGGCTCGGACAGACGGCGCGCCGCGCCGCCGACCGGTGAGGGGCCGAAACGCCCCCAGTCGCTCTCGACGCAGGCCTGCGCGTGCGCCGCGTGGGCAAAGCCGGACGGCAGCGCCTGCGCCACGCCGTGCATCAGCTGCGGGATATCCAGATTCGGCTGGTCGATCAGCTGTGTGACGGCATAGAGCGCACGCAGCTCCTTGACGCGCTCACCCAAGCTCCATACCAGTTGCTCGCGCTCGGCCGCCAGGCGTTTGCGTTCGGTGATGTCGCGCACCACCTGCACCAGACCATGACCGCCCGGCAGGAAAGGCGCCACGGCGCACTCCACCGTCCCCTCGCCCGCGCCGCGGTCGATCTCGACCGTGAAGCGGGTTTCGCCGCGGGCCATGCGTGCGCAGACCGGGCACTCGGTCGGATGCACCGCCGAGGCATGGAACAGGCTGTGCACGTCATGCCCGACCAGCCCTTCGACCGGCAACCCTGCATAGCGGACCGCCGCGTGATTTGCCTGGCGAATCAGGCCGTCGTCGCCCAGCAGCACCACCGGGTCCGGCACGGCGTCATAGGTGCTGGCGGTGCGCGTGAGCATGCCGAAGGGCTCGCGCAGCGTGCTCTGCACCAGCCCGACATAGACGAACCAGTAGGCCGCCACCTTGAACAGGTGCCCCACCAGGTTGGCGTTGCCATAGACGCTCACATAGCGCGTGAAGGCGAACTCCGCGGCGACCATCGCCGCCAGGGCCAACTGCATCGACAGGTGCAAACGCGGCGACATCAGCTGCCGACGCTGCCACAGCAAGCCGCCGCTGAGCAGCAAGACGGCAATGATGACGTACTCGGCGTAGACCTTGAAGGGCGTCAACCCCTGCCCTTCAATGAAAACCTCAGGGAATGTGCCGCTGAAAATCCACAGCGCCGCCACCAGCGTGACCAAACCCATGACCGCGTGCAGGCGCCAGATGTGCACCGAACGCCGCAGGAACCAGGCCGCCCCCAGCAAAGCAACGGCCTGGATGCTGCGTGCTGCAACCCAGAACTGTGTCGCAATGTAGGAGTTGTCCTGCGCCAGCAGGTTCATCCCCCGGTAGGTGAGCGTGTGAATCAGGTCCAGCGCGCCGCACCAGCCGATCACCACCGCCACATAGACGGTGAAGTGGTTGCCCGTGAAGCGCCGCGAGGTGGTGGCCACCACCATGGCGGTCAGCGCAATGATGATGGAGATGAGTTCGGCGACCGTGTGGAACAGCAGGAAGTGCGCCTGCGCCGCCAGCACACACAGGGCGGAGACGATCAGCGGCGGCACGAACAGGTGGCCCAGCGTGGCCCACGAGGGGCGGGCCGCATCGGGCGACAGAAGTTCCAGACTTTCGAAGTTCTTGTTGCTCACGCGACGTCCCAGTTGCTCATCCCCGACAGGCATGGCCTTGCGCCATTCAAGGCCAGAGTTTCAAAATTATCAATTTTAGCCATCATAGTCAAAAGCGCTCCGCCTTTCCATCGGTAAAATCACAGCCTGACCGATGACACACCCCCCGTCCCTGTGGCGGGGGGTGTTTTGTATTTGTACTTTCGATGGATCTGCCCAAGCTACACCCCGGCAAGCGCTACACCCTGCCCCGGCCGCCCGGCTCGGCCGACGCCCTGCTTCTCAGCATGCTAGGCCAGCGCGAAAAAGCCGCCGGCAAGCTGCTGGCCGTGGTCACCGCCGACGCCACCGATGCCCAGCGCCTGATCGATGAGATCGCCTTCTTCGCGCCGGAACTGCGTTGCGCCCTGTTTCCCGACTGGGAAACCCTGCCCTACGACACCTTCTCGCCGCACCAGGACCTGATCAGCGAACGACTGGCCACGCTCTGGCGCCTGTACAACCACGGCAAGCGCAGCAGCGAAGAAACCGCCGACCTGGTGCTGGTGCCGGCCACCACGGCCCTCTACCGGCTGGCGCCGCCGAGCTTTCTGGCCGCCTACACCTTCGAGTTCAAGGTCAAGCAGAAGCTGGATGAGGCGCAACTCAAGTCCCAGCTCACCCTGGCCGGCTACAACCACGTGACGCAGGTGGTCAGCCCGGGCGAGTACGCGGTGCGCGGCGGTCTGATCGACCTCTTCCCCATGGGCTCGGCCGTGCCCTACCGCGTCGACCTGTTCGACGACGAGGTCGATTCCATCCGCACCTTCGACCCCGACAGCCAGCGCAGCCTGTACCCGGTGCCCGAAGTGCGCCTGCTGCCCGGGCGCGAGTTCCCCATGGACGACGCCGCGCGCAAGCTGTTCCGCCAGCGCTGGCGCGAGCTGCTGGAAGGCGACCCGACCAAGAGCCGCATCTACAAGGACATCGGCAACGGCGTGGCGACCGCTGGCATCGAGTACTACCTGCCGCTGTTCTTCGAACAGACCGCCACCGTGTTCGACTACCTCGGCGCGCAAGCCACCCTGGTGCTGCACGGTGACCTGGAGCCCGCCTTCCAGCGCTTCTGGCAGGACACCAAAGAGCGCCACCGCCTGGCCCAGGGCGACCCGGAGCGCCCGGCCCTGCCGCCCGAGACGCTGTTCCTGAGCGCCGAGCAGTTCTACGGCCAAGCCAACGCCCATGCCCAACTGGCGTTGCGTACCGGCGAGCCGGTCGATGGCCTGGATGCCGCCTGGGGCACCGCCTTCCAGAAGCTGGACGAACTGGCCGTGGTGCGCGGTGCCGACGATCCGCTGGCGCGCCTTAAGGCGCACGTGCGCAACACCCAGCACCGCGTGCTGCTGCTGGCAGAGAGCGACGGCCGGCGCGAGAGCCTGCTCGACTTCCTGCGCGCCAGCAGCCTGGTGCCGCCCGCCTTCGACTCGCTGGCCGAGTTCCAGGCCAGCGAAGAAAAGATCGGCATCGCCACCGCCGCGCTCAATGTCGGCTTCGGCTGGCTGGAGCCCGGCATCGACCTCGTCACCGAAACCGAGCTGTTCGCCGCCGGCCCGACCACGCGCCGACGCAAGAAACAGGAACAGGTCAGCGACGTCGAGGCCCTGATCAAGGACCTGTCGGAACTCAACGTGGGCGACCCGGTGGTGCACGCCCAGCACGGCATCGGCCGCTACCGCGGTCTGGTCAACATGAACATCGGCGGCGGCACCAACGCCGACGGCAGCCCTGAACTGCAGGAGTTCCTGCACCTCGAATACGCCGACAAGGCGGTGCTCTACGTGCCGGTGAGCCAGCTGCAGCTGATCAGCCGCTACACCGGTGTCAGTGCCGACGAGGCGCCGCTGCACAAGCTCGGTTCCGGCCAGTGGGAAAAGGCCAAGCGGCGTGCGGCCGAGCAGATCCGCGACGCCGCCGCCGAGCTCCTCAACATCTACGCCCGCCGCGCCGCGCGCGAAGGCCACGCCTTCCGCTTCTCGGCCAAGGACTACGAGATCTTCGCCAACGATTTCGGTTTCGAGGAGACCGCTGACCAGCGCGCCGCCATCCACGCCGTCATCCAGGACATGATCAGTCCGCGCCCGATGGACCGGCTGGTCTGTGGCGACGTCGGCTTTGGCAAGACCGAGGTGGCCCTGCGCGCGGCCTTTGTCGCCGTCACCGGCGGGCGCCAGGTGGCTTTCCTCGCGCCCACCACACTGCTTGCCGAACAGCATTACCAGACGCTGGTAGACCGTTTCTCCAAGTGGCCGGTGAAGATCGCCGAGATGAGCCGCTTCCGCTCCGGCAAGGAGATCACGGCGGCCATGAAGGGCATTGCCGACGGCACGGTGGACATCGTGGTCGGCACCCACAAGCTGCTGAGCCCCGACACCAAGTTCAAGAACCTCGGCCTGCTCATCATCGACGAGGAACACCGCTTTGGCGTGCGACACAAGGAGGCCATGAAGGCGCTACGCGCCGAAGTCGATGTGCTGACCCTCACCGCCACCCCCATCCCGCGCACCCTGGGCATGGCACTCGAAGGCCTGCGCGACCTGAGCGTGATCGCCACCGCGCCGCAGCGCCGCCTGGCCATCAAGACCTTCGTGCGCAACGAGGACAAGGGGGTGATCCGCGAGGCGGTGCTGCGTGAGCTCAAGCGCGGCGGCCAGGTCTACTTCCTGCACAACGAGGTGGAGACCATCGAAAACCGGCGCGCGCGGCTGGAGGAGCTGCTGCCGGAGGCACGCATTGCCGTCGCCCACGGCCAGATGCCCGAGCGCCAGCTGGAAGCGGTGATGCGCGACTTCGTGGCCCAGCGCTTCAACCTGTTGCTGTGCTCGACCATCATCGAGACCGGCATCGACGTGCCCTCGGCCAACACCATCGTGATTTCACGCGCCGACAAGTTCGGTCTGGCCCAACTGCACCAACTGCGCGGCCGCGTGGGCCGCAGTCACCACCAGGCCTATGCCTACCTGCTGGTGCCCGACAAGGAAAGCCTGACCAAGCAGGCGGCGCAGCGGCTGGACGCCATCCAGCAGATGGAGGAACTCGGCTCCGGCTTCTACCTCGCCATGCACGACCTGGAGATCCGCGGCGCCGGCGAGGTGCTGGGCGAGAGCCAGAGCGGCAACATGCTGGAAGTGGGCTTCCAGCTCTACAACGAGATGCTGAGCGAAGCGGTGAAGAGCCTGAAGGAAGGCAAGGAGCCGGACCTGCTCTCGCCCATGAGCGCCACCACCGACATCAACCTGCACGCCCCCGCCCTGCTGCCGGACGACTACTGCGGCGACGTGCACATGCGCCTGTCCTTCTACAAGAAGCTGGCCACGGCCAAGACCACCGAGCAGATCGACACGCTGATGGAAGAGATCGTCGACCGCTTCGGCAAGCTGCCGGCGCAGACGCAGACGCTGATCGACGTGCACCGCCTGCGCGTCATCGCCAAGCCCTACGGCGTGGTCAAGGTCGATGCGGCGCCGCACCTGATCACCATCACCTTCAGGAAGGATGCGCCGGTCGATGCCATGCGCGTGATCGAGCTGATCCAGAAGAACCGTCACATCAAGCTGGCAGGCAACGAGAAGCTGCGCATCGAGCGCGAACTGCCCGACCCCAAGGCCCGCGCCCACCTGGTGCGCGACGTGCTGCGCTCACTGGGCCAGCCCACCACCGAGACAACCCCTGCCTGAGACTTTCAACATTCCATGAACGCCCAAGAAATCGCCCCCGGCCTTGTCATCCAAGGCATCACCGTCCCGCAGCGCCTGAGCGACTACAAGCTCATCGCCTTCGACATGGACTCGACGCTGATCAACATCGAGTGCGTGGACGAAATTGCCGACGCGGTTGGCCGCAAGGCCGAGGTGGCCGCCATCACCGAGGCCGCCATGCGCGGCGAGATCACCGACTTCAAGGAAAGCCTGCGCCGCCGCGTCGCCCTGCTCAAAGGTGTGACGCTGGCTGACATGGCCGCCGTCTACGAGCAGCGCCTGCGCCTGAACCCGGGTGCGGCCGATCTGGTGGCCGCTTGCAAGGCCGTGGGCATGAAGGTGCTGCTGGTCAGCGGCGGCTTCACCTTTTTCACCGACCGCGTGCGTGACCTGCTGACCATCGACTACACCCGCTCCAACGTTCTCGACGTGCAGGACGGCGCCCTCACCGGCCGCCTGGTCGACCAGCCCTGGGGCGATATCTGCGACGGCGCTGAGAAACGCCGCATGCTGCTGCAGACCTGCGAGCAGATGGGCATTGCACCGAAGCAGGCCATCGCCATGGGCGACGGCGCCAACGACCTGCCGATGATGGGCGAGGCCGGCCTGTCCGTGGCCTACCACGCCAAGCCCAAGGTGCGCGAGCAAGCCCTGGTGGCCATCAACAGCGGCGGCCTGGACCGCCTGCTGGAAATCCTGCACTGACCTATCCATGCGCGCCCTGCTGCACCGCACGGCCCTCGGCCTCTGGCGCTGGCTGACGGACTGGCGCTCCCACGCGGGGACGGTGCTGCTGGTTCTGGTGGTGGGTTGGGGCGTCAACGCCTGGCAGACGCGCCACATCCCGTCCGGCCCGGCCCCGGCCTTCAGCGCGCCGCTGGCTGGCACGCCAACAGATATCTCACTTGAGACCTGGCGCGCGCAGCACCCGGGCCGCGCCGTGGCCCTGCATGTCTGGGCCGAGTGGTGCCCGATCTGCCGCATGGAAGAAGGCAGCGTCTCGGCCGTGCAGCAGGACTGGCCGGTGCTGACCATCGCCATGCGCTCGGGTGACGCCGCGCGCGTGGCGCGCGAGCTGAATGCCCGTGGCCTCCCCTGGCAAACGGCGGTCGATGCCGACGGCAGCTTGGCAGCGCGCTACGGTCTCAAAGCCGTGCCGGCCTTCATCGTGCTCGATGCCGACGGCCACATCCGCCACGCGGCGGTGGGCTACACCACCGAAGCCGGCATGCGGCTGCGGCTGTGGTGGGCAGAAACCTTCTGATACGTCTTCGCCCCTTATCGACGCCGGCCTGTCGCACTACACTGAGCGATGGCAGTCTTCAAGAGCCTCATGTTGCGAAAGGTGCCGCGATGAAGTTGTTTGCGCGTTTTCTGGCAGCTGCCCTGGGCTGCGCAATCCTGCTGCCGGCCCAGGCCCTGGTGATCGGTATCACCGAAGGCGTGACCTACCGCGCCACCGACAACCAGATCGAGGCGCGGTTCGAGGCCATTGCCAAGGTACTGTCCACCGTCACTCGCCAGCCGGTGCGGCTGCAGGTGATCAGCAGCTACAACGGCCTGCGCGAGGCGCTGAACAAGGGCCAACTGGACCTGGCCTTCGTCCACCCGGCCCATGTGGCATTCGAAGCCGTCAAGGCCGGCCGTTATCGCACCCTGGCGTGGACGGGCGGCTTCACCGAATACAAGGTGTCCTTCCTGTGCAAGGACGCCCAGCCGATCCAGAACTGGACAACGGTGGCCGGCAAGGCCTTCGTCACCCCCGATCCCGACTCCATCACGGCCGTGATGACGCGCGCCATGCTGGCAGAAAACGGCCTTAAACCGGCCGACGTAAAGCTGCAGACCACGCGCTACCAGGACGCGGTGCCGTTTTATGTGGAAAACGGCTTTGCGCTTTACGGTGCCACCGCGTCGGCCGGCGTGATCCGCGACTGGAAGGCCAAGGGCGGCAAGACATGCGCCGAATCCCGTCCCGTTCCGATCAAACAATGGATCGTGTCCGGCCAACTCGACCCGGCCACGGCAAGCGCCCTGGGTAACGTGCTGCTGACGCTCGACCAGACCGAGGCCGGCAAGCGCGCGCTGGAGGCCTCGGGCTACAAGGGCTTTGTGGCGCCCTCCGCCGCACGGGAAAAGAACCTGATCGCCTGGCTGGGCCTCTGAACCGGCGCCGTTCAGGCCGGCGCAATCTCCGAACGACCAGACGGAACCTCGAAGCGCGCCAGGGTCTTGAGCGCCGAATCGCGCCGCGTGGCATCCTCCACGCCGCGCAAGGTGGTGGTCAGCCGCGTCGGCGTGAACTCCGCCACGCCGTAGCCGCGGTGCTGACCGTCCCCAAAGACAAAATGCGGGTTCTCCGCCAGCCGCTCGGCCACCTTGCCCGCGCCGCCGGCCCGTGAGCTGATGCTGGTGCCGCAGAACTCCACGCCCACCGCCGGGCTGGCCGGGTTGGCGTAGTCCGCCAGCACATGGCCGACCCAGTTCTCATGCACGTCGCCGCCCAGCAGCACCGGGTTGCTGACGCGGTGCTGCTGCAAGGCATTGGTCAGACGGGTGCGCGCCGCGGCGTAACCGTCCCAGCCATCGTTCCACAGGCGCTGGCCGGCACCGGGCTGGGCATCGCGCATGCCAAACAGCGTCTGCTGGCCCAGCACGTTCCACTGACCGCCGGAACGCGCCAAGGCCTGCTCGACCCATTGCTCCTGCGCCGCGCCCAGGTAGCTACGCTGCGCATCGCTCCAGGCGGGGCAAGCCGCCGGGTCGACCAGGCTGCCACCCGGCTTGCCGTTCTTCAGGCAGGGCTGGCGGTCGCGGTACTGGCGCGAGTCGAGCAGGTAGAGCGTGGCCAGCCGGCCGAACGGCACCTGGCCGTAGAGGCGCATCTCGGCGCCGCGCGCCAGCCCGGCCAGACTGCGCGTCAACACCGAGGCGCGCAGTGGCATGTGTTCGTAATAGGCCTGGTAGGCGGCAGCACGGCGCGCGGCGAAGTCCGGTACGCTGCCCATGCCGAGCACGCCGCTGCCCTCGTGCAGGCCGGCATAGTCGTTCTGCACCTCGTGGTCGTCCCAGGTCATGAGCCAGGGGCAGGCGGCATGCATGGCCTGCAGATCGGCATCGCTCTTGTGCAGCGCATAGCGCTGGCGGTAGTCGTCCAGCGTCAGCACCCAGCCCCCCGTCACTTGGCGTACGGCATTCGGCAGGCTGGGATATTCGTAGATGTAGTCGCCCAGGAAGAGCACAGTGTCCAGCTCTTCGGCGCGCATATGGCGCCAGGCGGCGTAGTAACCGTGCTCCCAGCGCTGGCAGGAGGCGTAGCCCAGGCGCAGGCGGTTCACGCGCGCCTCGGCCGCTGGGAAGGTCCGGGTACGTCCCGTGTGGCTGACAGCATCGCCCAGCATGAAGCGGTAGAAGTACCAGCGGTCCGGCGCCAGCCCCGTCACCTCGGCATGCACGGCGTGCGCCAGTTCCGGCAGCGCCTGCACCTGGCCCTGGTGGGCGATGCGCGTAAAGCCTTCGTCATGCGCCAGTTCCCAGCGCACGGTCACCGCGCCGGTGAGCGGCTCGGTGTTCAGCAGGCGCGTCCACAACACCACCGAGTCGTGCAGCGGTGAGCCGCTGGCCACGCCAAGCGCAAACGGGTCGGCTGTCAGGCGGGGCTGGCTCCAGCTGCTGCGCGGCAGCCAGAGCGTGCTGGCCGAGGCTGCGGCGAGTCGTATCAGATCACGTCGATGCACCATTTTCTCCCTTCAAATCGGCCCGGACACTTGCCTTGACAGCCCTGGAGCCTGACCTTACAGTGTTTCAGCAAGATTAACGTTTGGGACGTACCGCACCATGGAAATCTCCTCCACCACTCTGATCGCCCGCGAGACCATGAAGGCGCAGGCCGCCGAGAAGAAGCCGGAAGAAGACATGGCTGTCAAGGCGCAGGAACGCCGGCTGCAGGCCGAAGCGCAGATGCTGAACAAGGAAGAGCCCCCCAAGCCCGTCGTCAACGCCCAGGGCCAGACCACCGGCCGCCTCCTCAACGTCACCGCCTGAACACCCATGTTGGGTCTTGCTCCCACCTCCGACGGCCTGCCGAGCCAGCAGCTGAGCCTGTACCAGGCCAAGCTGCAGGCAGCACGGCGCGAGGCTGCGCAGGCCCAGGCCAAGGTGCAATCGCTGGAAAGCCAGACCGAAACCGCACGCCAGGAATCGGCCCAGGCGCAAGGTGAAGTGCGACAGCTCGAAGATCAAACACCGCAGCGCAACCGCACCAGCGTCAACACCCGCGGCGAAACCACCGGCCGCCTGCTCAACGTCCAGGCCTGAGTCCCTGCTGTGACCTAGCCGCGCTGGCGCAGCGCTTCGTACAGGCACACGCCGCTGGCCACCGAAACGTTCAGGCTCTCGACCCCCCCCTTCATCGGTATGCCGACCAGCTCGTCGCAGGTCTTGCGCGTGAGTTGCCGCATGCCCTGCCCTTCAGCGCCCAGCACCAGCGCCGTCGGCCCCTTCAGGTCCACCTGGTACAGGGTCTTGGGCGCATCGTCGCTGGTGCCGATGACCCAAATGTTGCGTTCCTTCAGCTCGTTCAGCGTGCGCGCCAGGTTGGTTACCATGAAATACGGCACGGTCTCCGCTGCGCCGCTGGCCACCTTGGCCACGGTGGCGTTGATGCCCACCGCATGGTCCTTGGGTGCGATCACGGCGTGCGCCCCGGCGCCATCGGCCACGCGCAGGCAGGCACCCAGGTTGTGCGGGTCGGTCACGCCGTCGAGCACCAGCAACAAAGGCGGCTCGCTCAAGGCATCGAGCAGATAGTCCAGCGAATGCACCTGCTGGATCGCCTCCACCCGCGCCGCCACGCCTTGGTGGCCGTGGCTGCCGGCCAGTTTGGCCAGCCGCAGGCCGTCGGCCTCGATCAGACGCACCCCGGCCTCCTTGGCCTTCTCGATGAACAGGCGCATGCGCGCGTCACGCCGCGTCGGCTCGAAATAGATCTCGATGATGGATTGCGGCGCCGTCTTCAGACGCACGCCCACGGCGTGAAAACCGAACAGGACTTTGGGGGAGGACATGGAGGGGATTATCCCCTGCTCCATGCTTTTGCCCTGCAGCAACCGTTCAGGCACTCAGGCGTTGCTCATACTCTGCCTTCAAACGCTTCCACCCACTCCAGAACGAGCCGGGCCGGGTACCATCGCACAGCGCTTGCAGGATGTCCAGATGCATGTGCCACCCTGCGCCGACCATGAGGGCCATGGCA